>TARA_R100001244_G_scaffold44182_2_pt1 | contig 49259 bp, 53 predicted proteins | sample TARA_R100001244 | Tara Oceans TARA_R100001244 (sample SAMEA2621564) | marine metagenome | biome: marine biome (ENVO:00000447); feature: mesopelagic zone (ENVO:00000213); material: "saline water (ENVO:00002010), including plankton (ENVO:xxxxxxxx)" | depth 790 m
GCGCCGTCCTTGTAGTCGCACGCCAGCAGGTTGATCACGCCCGCTTCTGTTTGCGCCTGCATGGTGAGCTGCGACCCTTCATCCTTCATCAGCGCCCCGAGCATGGCGGTGAGACAGACGGCTTCCGCCAGCACGTCGCGGATGATGGGCGGATAGGCGTGCGAGGCCAGAATCTGGTCCAGCGCCGGGCCGAGACGCACCACCCGTCCGCGACAGTTTTTTGTCGGGATCGCAAAGGACAGGATGTTGTCGGTCAGGGTAACGCCGGCCATCAAATCTGGCCGAAACACCAGCGCAGCACGGATTTTTGCGCATGAATGCGATTTTCTGCCTCGTCCCAGACGACCGACCGCGGGCCGTCGATCACCGATGGCATCACTTCTTCTCCGCGATGGGCGGGCAAGCAGTGCAGGAACAGGGCATCCGGCCTGGCCTGTTCCATCAGCACATCGTTGACCTGATAGGGCATCATGGCGGCGAGCTTGTTGTGGACATGTTCCTGCCCCATCGACACCCATGTATCGGTGACGACGACATCGGCACCGGCGACCGCCTCGTTCTCGTCACGGTGGATCGCGATATTGGCACCGGCAGACTGCGCCGCCCTAATAAATTCAGGGTCGGGGTCGTAACCTTGCGGGCAACCGATGCGGACATTGAACTTCATCAGGCCGGCGGCTTCGACAATGCTGTTGAGCACGTTATTGCCGTCGCCCAGCCAGGCAATTTCGAGGCCCGGCAACGCCTTGCCATGCTCGACGAGAGTCAAAAGGTCGGCGACGATCTGGCACGGATGCGACAGGTCGGTCAGGCCGTTGATTACCGGGATGTCGGCATTGGCTGCCATATCCTCGATTTTGGCGTGATCGTCGGTACGGATCATGATGGCGTCGGCCATGCGCGACAGCACCTTTGCGGTATCGGCCACGGTTTCGCCGCGCCCCAATTGCATCGAGCCGCTATCCATGACGATGCTCGAACCACCCAGCTGGCGGATGGCGATATCGAAGGACACGCGCGTGCGGGTGCTGCTCTTTTCGAAGATCATTGCCAGCACATGGTCAGCGAGCGGCCGGTCTGCATCCGGCTTGCCCTTGGGCCATCCGGCCCGCGCGGCCTTGCGGTCGATGGCGTCGGCAATCATCGCGGCAATGGCATCGCCCCCGGCATCGGCAAGATTGAGAAAATGCCGGCTCATGATTCCGGTGCCTGATAATCGGCAGCGCCTGCCGAGAGCTTCTCGATAAAGGTCGCGATATGGCTGTCGTCGATATTCAGCGGCGGCAACACCCGGAGCGTATTGTCGCCGGCCGCCACGGTCAGCAGACCATGATTGTCGCGGAGATGGGCAACGAAGGAACGGGTTTCCTGTTTCATCATGATGCCGAGCATCAGGCCCTTGCCGCGGACGCCGATGAACAGGTCGGGATAGTTGCCTATAAACTGTTCTATCGCCGCACGCAGCTTGTCGCCGGTGGTGCGGACATGCTCGAGAAATTCGTCATTGGCAACGACATCCCAGACCGCGTTGCCGGCCGCCATCGCCAGCGGATTGCCGCCATAGGTGGATCCGTGGGTGCCCGGCACCATGCCGCGCGCCGCTTCTTCGGTCGCCAGGCAGGCGCCCAGTGGAAAGCCGCCGCCAATGCCTTTTGCGGATGCGACAATATCGGGTTTGATATCGTACAGTTCGTGCGCGTAGAGCGCGCCGGTCCGGGCCACGCCGCATTGCACCTCGTCGAGGACCAGCAAGATACCATGCTCGTCGGCCAGATCGCGCAGGCCCTTCATAAATTCGTCCGAAGCCGGCCTGACCCCGCCTTCACCCTGGATCGGTTCGACCAAGAAGGCGGCCGTCTTGTCGGTGATCGCCGCTTTTGCGCCTTCCAGATCGTCAAACTCTACATATTTGAAACCGGCCAGCAGCGGCGAGAAACCGTGGTGCATCTTCTCCTGATTGGAGGCCGAAATCGTCGCCATTGTCCGGCCATGAAAGGCGTTCTTGAAGGTGATGATCTCGAACCGGTCGCTGCCCGCCGACTGATGATAGGCGCGCGCGGTCTTGATCGCGCACTCGACCGCCTCGGCGCCGCTGTTGGTGAAAAACACGGTGTCGGCGAAGGTCGTGTCGACCAGCCGCTGGGCAAATTTCTCGCCTTGCGGGCTGCCATAGAGATTGGAGACATGCATCAGCGTCGCGGCCTGATCCTGAATCGCCTTGGTGAGGTGCGGATGGCCGTGACCGAGCAGATTGACCGCAATGCCGCTGGCAAAATCAAGCGCCCGCGATCCGTCTTCGGAAATCAGCCAAGCGCCCTCGCCTCGTACCGGACGAAAACCACAACGCGGGTAAACGGGCATCAATGGGGTAATCGTCATGGTCGGCTTCCTTTCGCGGAAAACAGAAAAGGCGACCCGACTGGCCGCCTCTCGAATGGATGCTTCTTATATGCGCGTTGATCTGGGTGGTCAATCACGCTGAAACGCTGTGTGTTTTCGCTTGTCGAACCAGCCGGCGACGATCGCACTGATTGATCGAGTTGGTCACAGAAACAGGCTAAATTCGTTTATCCGGCGCAACTCTTTGCGGTATAAAATCGTTAGTAGATTAGCAGGTGACTAACGACAGAAATTTGCACCAGACAGGAGATATTGAGATGGACATGAAAACAACCGGATCGCCAGAAGGTTGCCCAATGGGCTTTGAAGGCGGCGAACGCTCGCTCCTCGGCCGCACCAACCGTGACTGGTGGCCCGACCAGTTGCAGCTCGGAATTCTGACCCAGGGCGGCGTCTCTCCCGACCCGATGGGCCCCGATTTCGACTATGCCAAGGCTTTCAAGAAGCTCGATTACCAGGCACTGAAGGATGACCTGAAGGCCCTGATGACCGACAGTCAACCTTGGTGGCCGGCCGATTATGGTCATTACGGCCCCTTCTTCATTCGTATGGCGTGGCACGCGGCCGGTACCTATCGTACCGGCGACGGACGCGGCGGCGCTTCCAGTGGCCAGCAACGCTTCGCGCCGCTCAACAGCTGGCCCGACAACGGCAATCTCGACAAGGCGCGCCGGCTGCTCTGGCCGATCAAGAAGAAATATGGCGAACATATAAGCTGGGCCGACCTGTTCGTACTGACCGGCAATGTCGCGATCGAATCCATGGGCGGACCCGTATTCGGCTTCGGCGGTGGCCGCAAGGATGTCTACGAGCCCGAGACCGATGTCTATTGGGGCTCTGAAGAGCAATGGGTAAATGAAGGCGTTCCGACGCGGATCAACCCCGACGAGGGCAAGGCGATGGAAAACCCGCTCGCGGCGATCCAGATGGGCCTGATCTACGTCAATCCGGAAGGACCGGGTGGCAATCCGCACGATCCCGAAGGCATGGCCCGCGACATGAAGGAAACCTTCCTGCGCATGGCGATGAACGATGAAGAAACCGTTGCACTGACCGCCGGTGGTCACGCCTTTGGCAAATGCCATGGCGCCGCGCCGTCCGATACATTCGGCGAGGCTCCAGAAGGCGAAGCGCTGCACCGGATGGGCTTTGGCTGGCTGACCGATCCCGAGGAAATCGGCAAGGGCCATATCACCACCTCCGGTATCGAAGGCGCATGGACCCCCAATCCGACCCAGTGGGGCGGCGACTATTTCCGGCTGCTGTTCAAATATGAGTATGAGCTGGTCCAGAGCCCGGCCGGCGCCCATCAGTGGACGCCGATCAACCCCGAAGAAACGGATCTGGCACCCGATGCCCGGGACCCGAACAAAAAGGTTCCGACGATCATGACCACCGCCGACATGGCGCTGAAACGCGATCCGGACTATCGCAAGATTTCCGAGCGTTTCCGTGACGACCAGGCGGCGCTGGACGATGCCTTCGCCCGCGCGTGGTTCAAGCTGACCCACCGCGATATGGGACCCAAGGACCGTTATCTGGGACCGGAAGTGCCGGAAGAAGATCTGATCTGGCAGGACCCCGTGCCCGCCGGCTCAAAAGCCGCGGAAAACGACGTATCGGCGTTCAAATCGAAAATACTGGGCAGCGGCCTGTCGGTTTCCGAACTGGTTAAGGCGGCCTGGGCTTCGGCTTCCACCTATCGCAAGAGCGACCATCGCGGCGGCTCGAACGGCGCACGCGTCCGGCTGGCGCCACAAAAGGACTGGGAAGCGAACGATCCTGAAGAGCTTGCCAAGGTACTGGCGAAGATCGACGAATTGCGGGGATCGCTGTCGATGGCCGATGCCATCGTGATTGCCGGCAGTGCGGCGGTCGAGAAAGCGGCGAAGGATGCTGGCTTCGAAGTCAGCGTTCCGGTTGCCACAGGTCGTGGCGATGCAACGGACGAACAGACCGATGCAGAAAGCTTCGAGCCGCTGGAACCGTTTGCCGACGGTTTCCGCAATTATCTGAAGACCAAGGCAAGCGTGAAGACCGAGGACCTTCTGATCGACCGGGCCAACCTGCTCGACCTGTCCATCCCCGAAATGACCGTGCTGATCGGCGGGTTGCGGGCGCTCGGCGCGAATAGCGGTAACAGCAAGCACGGTGTGCTGACCGACCGCCCTGGCCAGTTGACCAATGATTTCTTTGTCAACCTGCTGCACATGGGCACGATCTGGGAAGTGGTCGACGACTCGGGTGACGAGGAATTTGTCGGCACCGATCGCGAATCAGGCAAGAAATTGTGGACCGCGACGCGAACCGACCTTGTGTTCGGTTCCAATTCGCAGTTGCGTGCGGTCTCGGAAGTCTATGCCGAGAATGGCCATGACCAAAAATTCGTCAGCGACTTTGTCGGCGCATGGACGAAGGTCATGGATGCCGGACGCTTTGACCCGGCCTGATAGCGGCTGAAAAATTTTGGCTGAATACGCGCAGAAACGGCTCGCTGGAATTATTCAGCGGGCCGTTTTTGCATGATTCCGGGACATTGCAGGATCAGACCAGGCCGGCTTTTGCCGCTTCCCAATCACGGCCATCAAATTTCCTGATTCCCGGATTCAGCCCGTGCCCCTCATCAAGGCAGTTGTAGTTTACGCTCCAGGATTCCGGATGGGATCGCGGCTGATAGAAGCTCTTCACTCCACAATGCCGGCAAAACAGATGCTCCGCCTGCCCGCTGCCGAACCTGTAGCTGGCAAGATCATCCTTGCCGCTCAGCAAGGCAAAGTCGCTGTGCCGAACAATCAGATGCAGAAAACCGGTGCGGGCGCAGATCGAGCAGTTGCAGTCCAGTAGCTCCGGGCTATTCGGCACCGTCGCGTCAAAGCGGACTGCCCCGCAATGACAGCCACCGGCAACCCGGGCGGTCACTGGTTCACTTCCCCAACGCCGTCACCATCGGACCGCGGCCGAAACGACAGCGACAGCGGGGTGATGAAACCGCTGTTGTTGATGCGGATGCGAACCATGCCCTGCAATTCGCGATTGGCCAGCTTTTTTTCCAGATCGCGGGCGGCTTGCTGGGCAACGTAAATACGGTCGCGGACCAGACCGTCATCGCCTTCCTCACTCCACGGATTCACTTTCGCCGTTGCGGCACAATCCAGCGCGGCAGCGCTTTCAATGGCCCGGGACGAATCATGGACTTCTACCTTTTCGATCCTGGGGGAGGTACCAATTATACACAGGCCGAGCGTCGATCCGGACCAGGTCGGAATATCGTTCTCCACAACCGCAGGCCAGTCATAGCGAAACTGCACATAATGTCCGCGCAGCAAATCGCGCGGATCATAGCCGGCAATCGGCACCTCCCACTCCGTCCCCTGATAGGATTCCCTTTCGGTCAGCAGCCAGATCAGACCGAGGCCGATCAGCGGTACAATCAGGGCGACGGGCAGGAAGAAACGACGATATTGGTTCATTCGCTGCCCCCGTCGCGCGTTTGTTCCACCGCCGGTGCTTTCACCGGAGCAAAGGCCTTCGAAAAGCGGTAGGCGATGACGGCGATGACAATGGTGATTATCCCGGCCAATATCAGACCCAGGCCGCTGCTCAAGAGATCGGACGCCAGTTCGAAGCTCAGAATAATCAGGCGAAGTGCAATGATCGCAACCACCACCTGAAACACATTGCGCCATCCGGCATGGTTCGCGCCCCAGCCAATGGCTGTCCAGAAGGCCATGAATATGATCGCGTTACCCAGAGGCTCTGTTGACTGTGCGATACTGCTCACAAAGCTTGCTAAGGCCGCTGCGACCAGAATTGTCGCGATGGCGATTCCGGTCGCGCTCCGATTGAGGCTATAGTTCAGCACAGCAGCGACGCTCCACAAACCGAGGTGGATAGCGGCTATTTCACCACCATTGCCTTCGGAGCCGAACAGGCCGCCTTTGGTCAGGCCATCGGCGATCAGCTTCACCGAAAGGCCGGCGACAAATGCGGCCAGCGCAAATTGCCCGACTTGCGTCCAGAAAGCCTCGCGCGTGCTGATATTCCGGACGAGAACGCCGACAAGCAACGCAAAAACCGGCAAGCTCGTGATCAACGCGATGTAGATCGACGACGGTTCGGCGGTTTGCTGCTCATACCAACCCCAATGCGCGATGCCGGTGCCCAGAAGCGCGACGACCCAGAGCAACGAAATCAGCCAGCCGCGGCCGGTCAACAGCAGCAAGGGAGAAAACAGGAGCAGCCAGGTGGACATTGGCTGCCACAAGGGCGAGCTGGTTTGGTAGACCTGCCCGAGATGTCCGAAAAAGGTCGCACCGAGAACTGCGAGAATGAACAGCAGGACATCCTTCAGGTAAAGGCCGAGAAAGCCGTTGCGGGGTTGCAGCAGAAAAATTCCGCCGGAAATGCCCGCGATCAGCAGGGCATGAACGGCAAGCCGGACCATGCCGGGAATGTCGTCCCAATTGGCCGCGACCAGGGAAATAATGCCAAGGCCGATAGCCAGAGCGCCCAGGCCGATTAGCGACCAGAGACCCAGTGGCCGGGAGCGGTCGGCTTCATAGTCCCGGATGCGTTGCGCCGTATCGGAATCGATCAGGCCGGCGTTCAGCCAATTGTTTATTTTCCTGTCAGACAATCGCCCATCCCAAGCTGAAACAAAAAGCTAGTCCAGACCGGCCTGCGTGGCAAGCGCCACCTGGACGGGACGCCATCTTCCCATCCAGCCAATTCAATCCCTGACCTCGGTGGTGTAAATGTCAATTCTGTTTTCCAGCGTTCTGTGGACCGGACATTTCCCGGCAATTTCAAGGAGCTTCCGGCGCTGTTCTTCGCTCAGGTCTCCGAGCAGCGTGATAGAACGATCGATAACATCGATGCGGTTGTCCGTGTTATTGCAGCTTTTGCAATCCTCGACATGTTCGCGGCTGTGCTCGAGCACGATATGTACGCCCTCGAGGGGAATATCCTTGCGATCCGCGTACATCTTAATGGTCATCGAGGTGCAGCTGCCCAATGCTGCGAGCAGCAGGTCGTAAGGCGACGGACCAGTGTCCGTGCCACCGAAGGATTCAGGCTCGTCGGCGAGAAAGACATGCTTGCCGACACGCACCGTCTGCTGGAACTTGCCATTGGCGGTTTCGACCGTCACGAGCGAGGGATTGGTGGCCATGATTATTCCACCGTCACCGATTTTGCCAGATTGCGCGGCTGGTCGACATCGGTGCCCTTGGCAACCGCCACATGATAGGCGAGCAGCTGGACCGGGACGGCGTAAACCAGCGGTGCGATCAGCGGATGGACCTTCGGCATTTCGACCGTAGCCATGCAGCCATCGCCGGCTTCCGCAAGCCCTTCTGCATCGGAAATCAGCACAACCTTGCCGCCGCGGGCCATGACTTCCTGCATGTTGGAGACGGTTTTCTCGAACAAGGGACCGGAGGGCGCCAGTACGATAACCGGAACCGCTTCATCGATCAGCGCGATCGGACCGTGCTTCATCTCGCCGGACGCATAGCCTTCGGCGTGGATATAGCTGATTTCCTTGAGCTTGAGCGCTCCTTCCAGGGCCAGCGGAAAGTCGGGGCCTCTGCCAAGATAGAGGACATCGCGCGCCGGAGCGATCAGATGCGCCATATTGGCTATGTCTTCGTCATGGGCGAGCGCTGCATTGAGGGCCGCCGGGGCTTCGGTCAGATGCTTGACAACATCGCGTTCCTCGTCGCGGGTCATCTTGCCCTTGACCACGGCCAGATGCGCTGCCAGCGCCGCCAGCACCGCCAGCTGGCAGGAAAAGGCCTTGGTCGAGGCGACCCCGATTTCGGGGCCGGCATGGGTGGGCAGCAGCAAATCGGCCTCGCGCGCCATCGAACTGGTCGGGACATTGACGACGACGGCGATTTTCTGGCCCTTTTCCTTGGAATGGCGCAAGGCGGCCAGCGTGTCGGCGGTCTCTCCGGACTGCGAGATGAACAGCGCCAGCCCGCCACGCTCCAGCACCGGATCGCGATAGCGAAATTCCGATGCGAAATCGAGATCGACCGGTACCCGGGCAAAGGTTTCAAACCAGTATTTTGCGACCATCCCGGCATAATAGCTGGTGCCGCAAGCAACGATGGTGATCCGCTTGATATCGCGCAGATCGAAATCCATTTGCGGCAGCGCCACCTGCTGTTCGAGCGGCCTGATGTAGCTGCGCAAGGTCTGGGCAACGACAGTGGGCTGCTCGAAAATTTCCTTCTGCATGTAATGGCGATAATTGCCCTTTTCGATGGTGGCAGCCGACACGCCGGACGTGCTTATTTCACGTTGTACCGGATTGTTGTCCTTGTCGTGGATGGCAGCGCCCTCGCGCGTGACCACAACCCAGTCGCCTTCTTCGAGATAGGCAATATTCTGTGTCAGCGGTGCCAGGGCCAGAGCGTCCGAGCCGAGGAAAGTCTCCCCATCGCCATAGCCGACGACCAGGGGCGAGCCGAGCCGGGCGCCGATCAAAAGGTCGGGATGCGAACGGAAGGCGATGGCGAGGGCGAAGGCGCCGCGCAACTGCGGCAATACCGCTTGGACCGCCTCCTCCGGAGTCTTCCCTGCCTCGATCTGTTCACTGACCAGATGGGCGACGACCTCGGTATCGGTCTCGCTCTCGAATATCCGCCCGCGAGCGCTCAACTGTTCGCGCAGGCTCTTGAAATTCTCGATAATGCCATTGTGGACCAGCGCTACTTCGCCGGTGGCGTGCGGATGCGCGTTGCTGGTTGTCGGCGCACCATGCGTCGCCCAGCGGGTATGGGCGATTCCGACATCGCCCGGCGCATCATCCTCTCTCAACACCGCGACCAGATTGGCAAGCTTCCCCTCGGCGCGACGGCGAATCAATTGGCCCGCATCAATCGTGCAGACTCCGGCGCTGTCATATCCACGATATTCCATCCGTTTCAGCCCGTCGACCAGACGATCCGAGACTGGTTCCTTGCCAACAATTCCAATTATTCCGCACATGGTTTCCGGGTCTTTCGCTTCAGAGTGTATAGGGTACGCGAATTCCCGGCATATTGGCAGGGAAGTCTTTGGTATTGCGCGTTATCAGGATGGCACCATTCACCTGCGCGGTAGCGAGGATGTAGGCATCCAGCAACTTCATCCGTGTGCGCTGACGGATATCCGCCGCAGCGGTCGCGATGCGCTGATCGATTTCAATAACTTCAAATGGCGATATCGCCTGCTGGATGACATTGCGGTTCTCCAGTGATTCGCCAGCGAGTATTTCTGTCCAGACAATCCGGCTGATGCGGTGGCTGCGATACCGTGAAATCTCGGCCCGCGCCAGCGGCTGCCGCTTCAGCCAGTCGATCAATATGTTGGTGTCGAAGAAGGGGTCCGACATCAGTCAGATTTCTTCATGCGGCGTGCGGTCTTCACGCATCGCACGTTGATAGTCCAGACCGTCGGGGATATCCTGCCGACCCTCCCAGAGCCCGTAGCCCCGATCAATCCAGCTTCGGTCATCGGTCTTCTGGGCCAGGAACAATCGTATCGCTTCGCGCAGCAACGAGGCACGCGACCGCTTCTGGCGGGCGCCGAGAGCGTCCAGCTTTTCAATGTCTTCATCGGGCAGATCGGCAAGAATACGGGTCATAATGATATATTGATATCATATCATGATATCATGTCAATCCGAAACTGCGCTCAATATTCCAACTCGACAATCCCATCCTCGACATTGTCGGCGTACCGCCCGGCCTTTTCATAATCAACCGGCATAACGTCCCGATCGGCACAAGCAAGCCGGGCAATAATCCTGTCAGCCTTGCGGACAAATATGCCGTCGTCCAACGCCGGATTATTGGGCTCGCCAGCGGCAAAATTCGTACGGATTACCCGGCTGTAAACGATATATTGGATATCGCCGCGCAGGAAGTGCAGCTGCGCCTCGCCGCCGCCCGAATAAGGGACGGAAGCAAATTTCAGCCGGTCCGGGCTGTTCGCATCCGGCCATGCCAGTTCGGGAGCCTGCCCCGGCTGGCCGTAGCGATATTGCGCTACCGTTTCGCCGGACTTGCTTTTTGCGCCGCACACCGATGCAATTTTATTGTTCTCCAGCCGGCAGGAAAACAGGACTTCTTCCCTCGGTGCGCATAGTCCGATTGCAACCAAAGCTGCAGCGCTACCCTTCGGTTCCTGCTGATCAGGCTGTTTTTGCGCCACCAATTCGCCGGAGGCGTCCGCGACCTGTGTTGTGGTCTTGGCTGGAGCGTCGGCAGGCGTTTCATCGCATCCGGTCAGTGCCAGACCCGCTGCGGCGGCAGCAGCAATCGCCGACACCGCATTCATCATTGTTTTTCTCCGGCTTTTTTCTTGCGCATGGCGTCCCGGAATTTTCCGGCCCAGCCCGGCTTCACCGTTTGCTCCGCCCGGACCAGCGCCAGATCATCAGCCGCCACATCCCTGGTCAGCGTCGCCCCTGCCCCGACGATCGCGCCGTCACCGATGGTCACCGGCGCGACCAGCGCGCTGTTCGAACCAATGAAGGCGCCCTTGCCGATCACCGTCTTATATTTGAAGAAACCGTCATAGTTGCAGGTGATGGTGCCGGCACCGATATTGGCGCCCTCCCCTATTTCCGCGTCGCCGAGATAGGTCAGATGGTTGGCCTTGGCGCCCTTGCCGAGAATGGTTTTCTTCATCTCGACAAAATTGCCGACCTTGGAACCATGTTCCATCACCGCGCCGGGACGGAGCCGCGCGAACGGGCCGACCTTGGCATTGGCCCCGATGGTGGCGCCCTCGATGTGGCTGTGGCCATAGATGGTTGTGCCACCGGCGATCGAAACACCGGGGCCGAAAATCACATTGGGTTCGATGATCACGTCCGCTGCGATTTTCGTATCATGGGAGAACCAGACCGTTTCCGGTGCAATCAGGCTGACGCCGTCGGCCATCGCCTGTGCGCGGCGACGGACCTGCCATTCGCCTTCGACCGCTGCCAGTTCGGCCCGGCTGTTGACGCCGGCGACCTCGGCCGGATCATCGACCTCGATAACAGCGCTTTTCTGGCCCGGCAGCATCACGATATCCGGCAGATAATATTCGCCCGCGGCATTGTCGTTGCTGATCTGGTCGAGCAGGATGAACAGGTCGGTCGAGCGCGCTGCCATCAGGCCGCTGTTGCACAGGTTTACCCTGCGCTCGGCATCGCTGGCATCCTTGTATTCGACCATCTTCTCGATTTCGCCCTGATCGTCGGCGATGATTCGGCCATAGGCGGCGGCATCATCCGGGCGAAACCCGAGCACCACCGCGCGCGGGCTGCTGCCGTTGTTCAGGCGAAAGATCATTTCGCGCATCGTGTCTGCACTGACCATCGGCACGTCGCCGTAGAGGATCAGCACGTCCCCCGCGAAACCCTTCAGTGCGTCGTGCGCCTGCGCCACCGCGTGACCGGTGCCGAGCTGGTCAGCTTGCACCGCTATCGCGACATTGCGCCCTGCGACGCTCGCCTCGATCTGCTCCCGGCGTGCGCCAACGACTACGACCGTACGCTCGACACCAATCGAATCGACCGTATCGAGCAGATGGTGAAGCATTGGCTTGCCGGCGATCGGATGCAGCACCTTGTGCATTTCCGATTTCATTCGCGTGCCCTGTCCAGCGGCCAGGATGATTGCGGCTAGCGGGCGATCGGTCATCGGGTTACTCCGGAGCAAGTTGGTCAGTTCTGGCCCTGTTCCGGCCATTTGCAGGGGCTAATGCCATGCAAACGGGGCTGAAGCCAGTCTGTTTATGCGGATATTTAGCAGACTCATTCTAGACTTTTTCCGCCTTTGCGCCATTTGGTCCACAAATGCCGGGCCAGCATCAGCGGCGGCATCCGCAGCCAGTGGGAGCGGACGTAAAAGGCAAAGCGCGTCCACTTTCTGGTCTCCCGGCCATAGCCGTCACGCGCCAGCAAGCGTCGGGCATAGAGATAGTCGGAAAACTGGGTATGCCCGGCAGAAAACCGGTATACGGGCGTATCATACAGACGCGCTGCCAGTCGCAGGGCTCTCTGCGTTTCCTTGATCAGTCCGTGGGTTTTGGCGCGGACATTCAGATCGGTCCAGAATTCCTCATCGGTCTCGGCAAATTGCCGCACCAGCAGATTAATGTCCCACAGATTCCGCAATCCGCCGGCGAGATCGCCATCGGCGAACAGATGGGCAATGGAATGCAGCACCATATCGGTCGGCGCCATCACACGCAGCCCATTGTCCAACGCAATCGCACTGTCGAGTATCGCCCGGGCATCCGGCGTCGGTCGAGCGGTCAGCGGAAGGGTCGTATGATGCACATCGATCATCCGGTCGCGCTCGCGGTGGATCAACGGTGGCAGCTCGTGCATATAGTCGCGATAATAGCGGTCGTCATAGGGATCAGGCTTGACCCATTCCCATCCTGCGTCGAGCAAGGCGGCCTCCACCACTGACAGATCTTCCCGGGCGACCATGATATCCAGATCGCCGATGCTGCGCCCGACTCCTGCAGCGAGATCAGCCGCGACATAGGCGGTGCCTTTCATCAGCACGATTTTACCCGGATAGTCAGCCAGGGCCCGGCGCGCGCAATCGGCTTCCCACAAGGCCTGCTGTCGCGCCAGGTCATGGGCCTCCGCCGCGTCTTGAAGAATGGCGCGCACCCGATCCGGGACCGTGACATCCTTCAGTCTATGCGCCAGTGTGCCGATGAGGGATTCCGCGCGCGCTATACTGATCAGCTCCGGCCATTGGTCGTTGCCGAGCGCTTCAACGCTTCCCGGTTCCCGCAGGGCCTGCAACAGAGATCGTGCATCCCGCATCATGGTAATTGATTCCACAGACTTTCGATCAGTTCTTCCGCCTGATCCGTCGACTGGTAATCCATGGCCTTCGTAGGGACCCGATCGACGAAACGGGTGAGCGCATGAAAGCCGGCCTTGCCCAGCGCGACATAATTGGTCGAGGCCTGGGTCAGCCGCACGAATATTTCCGACTGGCCCATGGCGCGCAGTGCCGGTTCGTGGCCGAAGCGGGGAAAGAGCAGCAATGCGGGGCTGGCGCTTTCGTCCATCCGTTCAATCGCCGGCTTTGGTGGCACAAGATGACGGATGTCGCCTTTCGGCGTGCCCTTCATTTCCGGCCCGAAGCGGTCCGCCGCAGCAACCTGCCGCATCGCCCCTATGGCCTGATTTTTCAGGCTGATCAGACGCGGAAATGGCAGAATGTTGCCGGTATCCAGATCCAGCAGGGCAAATTCGTCACCCATGAACCGCCAGCCCCGTTCGGCCAGCATGGCGGACAGGGTCGACTTCCCGGACCCGGAGAGACCGGTCATGATCAGCGCCTTGCCGTCCTTCTCCACACTGCTGGCATGGAGCAGCAAATGCCGTCGCCAGCCCAGCGCCATTTGCAGGTTCATACCCATTTCGGCGGCCAGCAAACCCTGTGCAAGCGGCAAGGGCGCGGCATCGGGCAACCAGAAATCACCGCCGATATGGACCGAGGGGCGGATATAGCGACGCCAGGGCTTTTCAGGTTCGAGCCGCACCGTGAAATCGACGATTCCGTCGGTTGGTGCGGGATAGTCCTGGTAGAGACCCGACAGTTGCTCCAGCGGCTGGCGCCATGCCGACGCGATCCGGAAAGCGGCTGGCCCGATCCCGAGCCGAATCTGATTCATTTCCCGCATCAAACCGGAATTCTTTCGACCAATCCCAGACCGGAAAGCTCTGCCAAACGGGCATGGACGATGTTTTCTGTATCGCCACCCGAATCGATGTCAAATTCGGCGGCTAGACGCGATGCAATCTCGTCCGCAGACAGGGTCGCATCCGCCATGATTTCCAATATTGCAGGTGCCGGGTCAGCCAGCATATGGGTGATTCCGGAGGGTCGATGGAAGAGCAGCGTCATACTGTCCAGCGCATGCCAGATCAGATCATCTGTCGGCGCGGCCCGATATTTCTGGATCATGACGGTCTACCTGCGATTCTGCTCGGACATGCCGGTTAGATAGCAGGCAAATGTTAAAATTGGAGGGTAATATCAACGCGGCATCTGCAGGGAGGCATAGCAAGTAAAACCGGACTGGCCGGCCTGCAGTCGCCGGATATAATTTACATAGGCCTGGGACTGGTCATAGGATGTGCCTGGAAGAGTCCGTCCATTCATTGCCTGACGCACTTCCTCACCGGTAAAATTGCGACCCGCTGGCGGGAAGGCACCGGGCGTATCGGATGCAACAACCGTACCGTCCGCCGCAATATGCCCGCCCATGGAGCTGTTGTCGGGAACCGGAATTTCGCAATTGAGAACGGACCCGGCGGTTTGCGCCAGAGCCGGCTTGATACTGACCACCGCGGAAGCCGTAATCGCCCCCATCATCAAGGCCCGACGGCGGGTCACAATTCCGTTTTGCTGGCCAGCATTGCCCGTCGGTTCAGATGGACTGGGATCGGTCATCGCGTTTCTATCCATGGTTTTCCTAGCTTCAGATATCCGCACATAAGCAGAAATCGGGCAAAAAGCGAGTAAACAGTCTGCCGCAGAAATCTGCGTCTATAATCGGGACATAGACAGGAAAATTGTTAACAACGCCTCTATATCGGCACCGTCCGGCCAGGGGGCTCGAAACATTCCCATTGCCGTTCTTGCACAGCACAGCCTAGATGGGCGCCATGATAAAGTCAGAATCGGCCAGATGACCTCGGTTTCCCCCATTCGATTGCTGGTCGCCATGGCCCTTATCCTCGGCGGCGCCCTTTTTGCGAGCCAGTTGGCGCAATCCGGCCAACAGTTCATCGTCATGCTCGCCAGCGGCGCGATCGCGCTGTTCACGGTGCTTCAGGACCGCCCCGCACCGCCGATGCCCGATCCTGCCGCGCTCGAGCGACAACGCAAGCGGATTTTATATCAGGGCCGGTCGGAAGCCTATCAGGATATCATCAACCCGATCACCGATCCGATATTGCTGGTGCGCAATGCCAAGGTCGCGGCCGCCAATCCGGCTGCGGCAAAAGTTCTTGGCAATCATATTGTCGGCGAGGACGTGCGCATCGCCATTCGCCATCCCGCTGCCGCAGACCGGCTCGCCAACCCCGAAGCCCGGCACAGCGGGGAACCGATATTGCTGGTGGGAGTCGGAAGTACCGAACAGCGATGGGAACTGCGCATCCATACGCTGCAGGATGGTCTGAAACTGGTCCAGCTGTCGGATCAGAGCAGCCGCTACGCGGCCGAAAAAATGCGCATGGATTTTGTGGCCAATGCCAGTCACGAACTGCGTACGCCATTGGCCGCTATCAAGGGGTTTCTCGAGACTCTGGAAGACCCCAAGGCCGGCAAGGATGATGCGACTCGCGCGCGGTTCCTGAAGATAATGTATGACGAGGCCGATCGCATGCAGCGTCTGGTCGAGGACCTGATGTCGCTCTCGCGAATCGAAGCAGAGAAGTTCGAGCTCCCCTCTGACCGGATTGACCTGAGCGACCTGGTCGGGGAAGCACGGGATTTCTACATCAACAGCCGCGGCAAGAAAGAAAGCGATATCGTGCTCAATCTTCCGGACCATATCCCGCTGGTCCACGGCGATCGTGCACAACTGGCGCAAGTCATAAACAATTTGCTCAGCAATGCCTTTAAATATGGAAAAAAGGGCACTCCGGTTACGATCAGCCTGACTCCCAACAAGTCGGGAACGATGTTTTGCCTCGCCATCAGCGACCAGGGAGACGGCATAGCACCTGAGCATATTCCCAGATTGACCGAGCGTTTTTACCGCGTTGACAAGGGGCGCAGCAAATCCATCGGCGGTACCGGCCTGGGCCTTGCCATTGTCAAACATATCACCGAACGGCATGGCGGGCGCATGGAAATCACCAGCGAAGTGGGCACTGGTACAACCGTATCCATAATGTTGCCGATCGCGCGCGATTCGCGCGACCAGCAAGACGGTGCAGATGCCGCCTAGACGAGTTTCACCCCGGAAAATATTCCCGCAACAGCGTGCACTGATTGGCTGTCACATAATTGTAACATATCTGTAATGATCAAGACACCGCCCCTCCCTAGAAGCCTGCCCGACGAACCTGTGAATGCGGTCCCTGGCAGATTTTGTGCGAGGCCGGCCACAGATCAATTGGGGAAATTTCCATGTTAAGAAAATTCGCTTTCCTTGCGACCGCTTGCCTTGCCGTTTCTGCATGTCAGGATCAGGCCTCCAGCGGCCAGGGCGGAACCCGCAGCGAGATCCGGATTGTCGGCTCGTCTACCGTTTTCCCCTTTGCCAAGGCAGTAGCGGAACAATTCAGTATCAACGGCGCACAATCGTCCCCGATCCTGGAATCGACCGGAACCGGCGGCGGCATGAATCTTTTCTGCGCTGGCGTAGGAGCGGACACGCCCGATATTGAAAATGCATCACGCCGGATCAAGGCATCCGAACTGGAATTGTGCCAGTCCAATGGCGTCACCGACGTTGTGGAAATACAAATCGGCATCGACGGCATTGCTATCGCCCAGGCAAATAATGGCCCGGCCTTTTCGCTAACCCCGGTACAGATTTACCGCGCTATTGCCGAACGACCGTACGGCAAGGAAAACAAGGCGAAAAACTGGTCGGATATCGATCCCTCGCTGCCGAAATTCGCGATCAGCGTTTATGGCCCGCCATCCACTTCCGGCACGCGTGATGCGCTGACCGAACTGATCATGGAAGTCGGATGTGTCACCGACCCGGCCACCAAGGCGCTGAAAGACAGCGACAAGGCGGAATTTGAAGCAGTCTGCCACGAGATAAGGGCAGATGGCGCCTATATCGACGCGGGCGAGAATGACAATCTGATCGTCCAGAAGCTGAAAGCCAATCCCAACAGTGTCGGCATTTTCGGGTACAGCTTTCTGGAAGAGAATCTCGACAGTGTGCGCGGCATTCCGGTTTCCGGTGTCAACCCGACCTACGAGGCCATCGCATCGGGAGATTATCCGGGTGCCCGCCCTCTTTATATTTACGTGAAAAAGCAGCATATCGGCGTGATACCGGGCCTGAAGGAATATGTGCTGGAATTTCTCAACGCGGGGACTAAGGACGGCTACCTCGTGAAGAAGGGCTTGATAGCCTCGCCGGAGGATGTGCGCAAAAAAATGGCTGGTGTTTTGGAGAATATGACCGTTTTGGCGACTAGCGACCTGAAATGACCGGGCCAACACAGGCGCAATTTTGCAGATGATTTTGAAACAAGGGCGGAACCCAATATAGTGACAAGTACGACGCTCCTTTTTCTCGTAATCGGCCTTGGCCTGGTCGCCTGGTTTTTTGGTCGCCTGAAGGCAGCCAGCCTGCAATCCCGTGGCCCCAATTCCCGCTCGGTGCTGCATTCCCTGCCCAATTATCACGGCTGGTATGTCGCTCTTTGGGCAATTGTCCCGGCCGCCATTTTCATGACCGTCTGGAGCTTTGTCAGCCCGGCCCTGATCACCGACGCTGCACTGACCAGCCCTGCCGCCGCGCAATTGCCGACAGACGGCTTTGCCCGGGCCGCGATCCTCTCGGAAGCACGGGCCATAGCCTATGGCAACCAGGTCAACGCGTTCAACCCGCTGTCCCAGTCGATGGTCGAACCCTATCGCGAAGCCATTGCCTATTACCAGATGATCGGGGCGATCGCGGCGCTGCTCATGGTTTTTGCCTGCGGTGCCTATGCCTGGCTGAGAATCAAGCCCGATCTGCGGGCGCGGACGAAGATCGAGCGGGTGACGATGCTGCTGCTGTTGCTGGCATCGCTGATCGCCATCATCACCACCGTCGGCATTTTCCTCTCGCTGGTATTCGAGACGGCCCGCTTTTTCTCGATGGTGTCGCCGATCGATTTCCTGTTCGGTACCGAATGGAATCCGAAGGCCGTGGCCGGACCGAGGGGCGAAACCGGATTTGGCGCAATTCCGCTATTCTGGGGCACGGTCTTTATCGGTGCCATTATCGCGATGATCGTGGCGATACCGCTGGGCCTGATGAGCGCAATCTATCTCACCCAATATGCCCCGGCGAAATTCCGGTCATGGATGAAACCGATACTGGAAGTGCTCGCCGGGGTGCCGACCGTCGTTTACGGCTATTTTGCCGCTTTGACGGTTGCACCGGCGCTGCGCGACTTTGCTGTCTCGATCGGCATTTCCAACGCTTCCTCGGAATCCGCCCTGGCCGCCGGCGTTGTCATGGGTATCATGATCATCCCCTTTGTCTCGTCGATGGCCGATGACAGCATCGCCGCCGTGCCCAGCGCCATGCGCGACGGATCCCTCGCGATGGGGGCAACGCAGAGCGAAACCATCAAGAAGGTTCTGATCCCCGCCGCCTTGCCCGGCGTCGTCGGCGGCGTGTTGCTGGCGGTGAGCCGGGCGATCGGCGAAACCATGATCGTGGTGATGGCAGCCGGACTTGCCGCAAACATGACGGCCAATCCCTTTTCCAGCGTCACGACCGTGACGACGCAGATCGTGCAATTGCTGACCGGCGACCAGGAGTTTGACAGCCCCAAGACGCTGGCTGCCTTTGCCCTGGGACTGGTGCTGTTCATCGTCACCCTGCTGCTCAATCTGATCGCCCTGCGCGTCGTCAAGAAATATCGGGAAGCATATGAATAGTCTCACCGACACCAGCCGCCGTCCAACCGACTGGCAAGGCGCGGAAATGCAGAAACGCATCGCTGGCCGCTATGCCGCCGAGCGCCGGTTCAAGGCGATGGGAATTGTCGCAATCGCGCTGTCCGCCGGCTTTCTGGCCTTTTTGCTCGTGGTTATGGTGGGCAACGGATTCCGCGGTTTCGCCCAGACCGAATTGCCGGTGGTGATCGATTTTCCTGCCGTCACCAGCGGTGCGTCCCCGAGCCAGTTTGAAGGCCCGAATGCCGAGGCCAATTTGCAGGTCATGGGGTTGCGCGACATTGTCGATAGCAGCATTGAAATTCAATATGGCCAGGACGGTACAGATCTGTTCTCTCCCGGCGGATGGACGGCCGTAAGCGCCGAAATCCTGAACGATCCGGACATTGTCGAGCGGAAAGCCACGGTTTATCTGCCGGTCGTTTCGGAGATAGACGTCGCCTATAAGGACGAGGGCACTGCCGGGGCCGAGGAACAGGTCCGGCGACTGGGCGACCAGCTCTCGACCGGCTTCAACTGGAATTTCCTGAGCAATTCGGATGCCACCGACCCGATGCAGGTCGGCATCTGGGGGGCATTCAAGGGATCGCTGATCACGATGATCGTGACCCTGATGCTGGCATTCCCCGTGGGCGTACTGGCGGCGCTCTATCTCGAGGAATATGCGCCGAAAAACCGGCTGACCGACCTGATCGAGGTATCGATCAACAATCTGGCCGCTGTCCCCTCTATCATTTTCGGCCTGCTTGGCCTGGCGGTGTTCCTGAACTTTTTCGGCATGCCGCGATCGGGAGCGCTGGTCGGCGGCCTGACGCTGGCCCTGATGACCATGCCGGTGATTGTTATTTCGGGCCGCAATGCGGTCAAATCGGTCCCGCCCTCGATCCGCGAGGCGGCTCTGGGTATCGGTGCCAGCCCGCTACAGGTCGTATTCCACCATGTTCTGCCGCTCGCCCTGCCCGGTATATTGACCGGAACCATTATCGGGATGGCCCGGGCGCTGGGCGAGACCGCGCCCCTCTTGATGATCGGGATGCGCGCGTTCATCGCCACACCGCCGAGCGGGATTACCGATCCGGCCACCGTGTTGCCGGTGCAGATTTTTCTGTGGTCCGACGAGGTCGATCGCGGCTTTGTCGAGAAAACATCGGCGGCCATCATTGTGCTATTATTGTTCCTTCTGGTGATGAATGCACTGGCCATTTATCTTCGCAATCGTTTTGAAACGCGCTGGTAGGCGGGCCGATGAATGAAGATCAGAAAATACTCGAACCGAGCGAAAGCGTAACTATGACAGATTCGGCCCCAACAGGCATAACCAACGAAAGCGGAACGCCGAAGATGACGGCGCGCAATGTTGACGTTTTCTATGGTGACAAGCAGGCGATCAACGATGTGTCCATCGACGTGAACATGGACGCTGTCACCGCGTTCATCGGTCCGTCCGGCTGCGGCAAGTCGACTTTTCTGCGCTGCATGAACCGGATGAACGATACCATCCCGATCGCGCGCGTCACCGGCGAGATCAAGCTGGAGGGCGAGGACATCTATGCTTCGCGAATGGATGTCGTGCAGTTGCGCGCCCGGGTCGGAATGGTGTTCCAGAAACCCAACCCCTTCCCCAAGTCGATCTATGACAATATCGCTTATGGCCCGCGTATCCACGGGCTTGCGACCGGCAAGGAAGACCTGGACGAGATCGTCGAATCCTCGCTGCAGCGCGCCGGGCTCTGGGGCGAAGTGAAAGACCGGCTGCAGGACAGCGGCACCGCCCTGTCGGGTGGCCAGCAGCAGCGCCTGTGCATTGCCCGCGCGATTGCGGTTGATCCGGAAGTGATCCTGATGGACGAGCCCTGCTCGGCGCTCGATCCGATCGCCACCGCCAAGATCGAAGAACTAATTCACGAATTGCGCGGCAAATATGCTATTGTGATCGTGACACATAATATGCAGCAAGCCGCACGCGTTTCCCAAAAAACAGCCTTTTTTCATCTGGGCACCCTGGTGGAATATGGCGAAACGACCGATATTTTCACCAATCCGCGGGAAGAAAAAACGCGGGATTATATCACCGGTCGCTACGGCTGACTTATCGATGATTAGGAACAAGAACAGTGAATAGTGGCACAGAACATACCGTCAAAGCCTTCGATTCCGATATCAATGAATTGCGGGGCATGGTCGCCGAAATCGGCGGGCGCAGCGAACAGGCGATTGCCAAGGCGATGCGCGCGCTGGAAAACAGCGATCTCGATCTGGCAGCGGAAGTGGTCCGCGAAGACAAGCTGATCGACGACCTGGAAAAACGGATCGACGAACTGACCTTCCAGACCATCGCGCTCCGCGCACCGATGGCCGATGACCTGCGGGAACTGATCGCGACGTTCAAGATATCGGGAGTGGTCGAGCGGATTGGCGACTATGCGAAAAATATTGCCAAGCGGGTTCCGCTGGTTACCCAGACCCACCGGCTCAGGCCTATCTCTCTGCTGCCGTCGATGTCGAAAATCGCCAGCGAACTGGTCCGCGACTCCCTCGATGCCTTTGCCCGGCGCGATGCCGAACTGGCCATGGAAGTAAACCGGCGTGACCAGATCGTTGACGATTTCTACAACAGCATCTTTCGCGCCGTGATCACCCATATGATCGAGAATCCGAAGGATATCGGCGAAGCGGCGCATCTGCTGTTCATTGCCAAGAATCTGGAACGGATTGGTGACCATGCGACCAATGTTGCGGAAATGGTCTATTTTGCCGCGACCGGCGAGCCGATGCCCGAGCGCACCCGGGGCGAGAATCCGACGACACCGATCGATGACGAGACAAGCGACGGAACCGACTGATGCCAAATGCCAAATTACTGCTTGTTGAAGACGATGCCGCGCTCGCCGAGCTGCTAAGCTGGAACTTCAAAAAAGAAGAATATGATGTGATCCACACGCCGGATGGCGAGGAAGCGCTGCTGCTGGTGCAGGAACATCGGCCGGACGTAATCCTGCTTGACTGGATGCTGGAAAGCCTGTCCGGAATCGAAGTCTGCCGCCGTTTGCGGCGATCGTCCGAAACCGCAAATATCCCCATCATCATGCTGACCGCCCGGGGCGAAGAGGAAGACAAGATCCGCGGCCTCGAAACCGGTGCCGACGATTATATCACCAAGCCGTTCAGCCCCCGGGAACTGATCGCGCGGGTCAAGGCCGTGCTGCGCCGGGTCCGTCCTGCACTGGCCGGGGAAAAGCTGAATTTTGGCGATCTGGAAATGGACACGGTGGGACACAAGGTCAAACGCGCCGGCAACACTATCCCGCTGGGACCAACCGAATTTCGCCTGCTCCGCCATTTTCTGGAACACCCCAACTGGGTATTTTCACGCGAGCGTCTGCTCGACAGTGTCTGGGGCCAGGACAGTGATATCGAACTGCGCACGGTCGATGTCCATATCCGGCGGCTGCGCAAGGCGCTCAACGCCAACGGCCGCTCCGATATCATTCGCACGGTTCGATCAGCGGGCTATGCGCTCGATACGGATGCCGCGGAAGGCTAGTTTTCTGACCGGCTGAATAATAGCAGCCGGTCGCAACATATCGACTAGTCGGCCACCAGTTTCAACAGCTTCCGCTCGACCGGTGCGAGTACGCCAGACAGATCGTGGCCACGCTTCAGGATCTGCCCCTGTTCGCCGTGCAAGGACCACATTCCCTGACGGTTGCGTTCGGCGGGCCGTTTCTCGATCCGCATCTGCGGACGCTCCGACGCCCGGCGAAAGGCGGCAAATATCGCCACATCGCGGCGCATATCCATTGCATAGTCTTTCCAGTGCCCGGCCGCGACCATGCGTCCGTAGAGGTTGAGAATGCGGTCCAGTTCCCGCCGCTCAAAACCCACTTGCGAAGGGATGCCTCGCTGCGGAAAGGCCGAGACATTGGAATCCGTGAAGCGCATCAGGCGCTATCGCGTCCCTTAGTCTCGCTATCATCCTCGTCCCCGTTCCGCTCTTTGGCAAAAGCCGCAAGACGTTTTTGCAGTTGCTCCATTTCGCATTGCAAAATTTCGAGCTTCTGCGTCGATGGATCGAAAATTTCGCTGCACGGTGTTCCGTAGGGAACGAAGTCCTTCTGATATTGCTTGGCCTCTACCAGAGTCGGACGGGCGCGGACGCCAACCATCGTGGCCCCTTCGGGAACATCCTGGGTAACAACCGCATTTGCACCGACGCGGGCTCTTTGTCCGACTGTGATCGGGCCGAGCACCTGCGCGCCGGAGCCCAAGATAACATTGTCTTCAATGGTCGGATGGCGCTTGCCACCAACGCCGCTAGTCGGATTGGTGCCGCCCAGCGTCACACATTGATAGATGGTTACGTTATCGCCGATTTGAGCGGTCTCGCCGATCACGGTAAAGCCATGGTCGATAAACAGATGCCGGCCGATTTTTGCACCGGGATGGATATCGATTGCGGTCAGAAATCGTGCCAAGTGGTTGATCAACCGGGCGAAGAAATAAAGTTCTCCCCGGAACAGCCAATGCGCCAGTCGATGCATGCCGATTGCCAGCACACCCGGATACAGCAGCACTTCCCAGCGCGATCGCGGAGCCGGATCGCGCGCCTTGATGGAATCCAGATAAGCGCCCAGTTCCCGAAACATAATTTTCCTCCGGATGTTGCCGAAGCTCTAAACTAGGCACGACAAGACCCTATTTCCAGTCTTTTTTTGCAACTGATTTCAAATGTGACTTTTCAATTCAATTATAATCACTATATTAGATCAATCTATTAGTATTGATCGAAAGCCTCGATAATGTCGACCTATCTACCGACACTCAAACAGTTGCAATATCTGGTGGCGCTGAAGGAACATGGCCATTTTGGCAAGGCGGCTGAGTCCTGCTTCGTTACCCAGTCTACACTGTCAGCGGGTATCAAGGAACTGGAAGCCCTGCTCGATATCGTGCTGGTCGAACGCACACGCAGGGTCGTCCGTTTCACTGAACTGGGCAACCAGATGGTAGAAAAGGCCTACCGAATCCTGCGCGAAGCCGAAGAACTGTCGGAAATGGCGCGATCCGCCGGCAAGCCGCTGGCCGGCGATATCAGGATGAGTGTCATCCCGACCATAGCACCCTTTCTTCTGCCGCGACTGCTGCCGCAATTGCGCAAGGAACGACCGGAACTGAAGCTCTATCTGAAAGAGGAAACCAGTCAGGCGGCCTGCGATTCCCTGCACCATGGCCATGCCGATTGCGTGTTGCTGGCGCAGCCTTTTCCCTGCGGTGACGTCGAAGCGGAAGTCCTGTTCAGCGACGAGATTCTGGTAGCCTTCCCGAAGAACGATCCGCGCGATCCCCCGCTAGAGGTGGATCCGGCGCAAATAGACGAAACCCAGCTGTTGCTTTTGGAAGACGGCCATTGCCTGAAGGATCACGCGCTGGCAGCCTGCAACCGGCCCGAGCTCAGGGCATCCGCCCGGATGATGGGAACTTCGCTGCACACCTTGGTGCAGATGGTAGACAACGGCCTGGGCCTGACCCTGCTTCCGAAAATGGCGATCGACAGCGGCATATTAAACTATACCGACATCGTCGCGCGACCGTTGAAATCCGACCGGGCAACACGCGATATCGCTCTGGTCTGGCGCAAGAACAGCCCGCGACGGGGTGAGTTTCAGCTGTTGGCCGAGATCATGAAGGGCGCGCAGAATTGGGTCTCAAAAGCCCATAGCCCGGACGCGACGGCCTAGCGGCCCTCGCTATTTCTGCCATTTTTCCGATGCCGCAACATCGGATTCCCTCTCTTCGATCCATTTTGTTGTGCCGTCGGTGCCGGTTTCCTTCTTCCAGAACGGCGCTACGGTCTTCAGCCGGTCCATGATGAACGAGCAGGATTCGATCGCTGCCCCGCGATGATCGGACCCGGTCACGACCAGCACGATATTGTCACCTACGGCGAGTTTGCCGACACGGTGGACGATGGTGACCGCATGCAGCGCCCATTCTGACAGTGCCGTTTCGGCGATCTGCCGCAGCGCCTTTTGCGTCATCGCCGGATAATGTTCCAGTTCGAGCGACGCCAGATTGCCGTCGTCGCGGACCTGGCCGACAAAGCTGGCAATGGCGCCGCCGCCCTGCCCGGCAACCTGCTGCGTTTCCACGCCGATATCGAAATCATCCGGTCCGACGACGATCTTTATCATCCGCCGGTGACCGGCGGGAAGATCGCCAGCTCCCGCGCCGCTCCTATCGGTGTCGCAGGAAGGCCGTAATCCTGATCAAGAGCGAAACGCAATTTGCCGACATCTGAGAATATGTCTGCATAGTCGGCACCGCGGTCCGAAAGCATCGCCACGATATCGCCGATCGTCTCGATCCCGTCAGCAAGGGCGATCTGTTCCTGATCGATACCGAGCCGTTCGCGCACCCAGGCAAAATAGATGATATTGAGAGACCCTGTCATCAGTCCATGTGCTTCAGGCCGACCCGCAGATAATCCCATCCGGTGATCAGGGTCAATATGGCGGCCGCCCAGAGCGTCCAAAGGCCAACGGTTTGCACGAGCGGGAACTGCGGCAGGCCACCGGCCAATATCAGGGCCCCGAGAGAAATCATCTGAAATCCGGTTTTCCATTTGGCCAGTTGCGAGACCGGAACGCTGACCTGCAATCCGGCGAGAAATTCACGCAAACCGGATACCATGATTTCACGCAACAGGATGACGATTGCCGCGATTGCGTGCCATCCGTCGATGTCCCGGGTGAAGATCAGCATCAGAACCACCGCAGCGACCATGATCTTGTCGGCAATCGGATCGAGGAAGATGCCGAGCTTGGAAACGGTCCCCTGCGTCCGGGCCAGATAGCCGTCGAAATAATCGGTAACCGCCATCAGGCAATAGAGTCCGAAGGCCAGCAGATAATCGATCGGCAAGGGCTGCAGACGCGGCGGATCAAAATTCGGCCAGAGCAGAAACACCAGGATCGGTACCGCAAATATCCGCGAGAGTGTCAATATGTTCGGCAAATTAAGCATCGCGGCTTTCGCATAAACGGATTTGCCCAAAATGAAAATTGATTCAGCCAATTATCGATCGAATTCACGATGCGTGTACCAAATGGCGAATTTGCCGTCGAGTTGACGCCAAGGCTGAATGGGCTAAGGATGGCGAAACGCTTCCTTTCCTCCTCGAACAGAGATTTTCACTTTATGCAAAATACGGCGCATTTGCTGCGAACGAGACGGTTTTTGCCCCTGTTCCTGACGCAGTTGCTCGGGGCATTTAACGACAATCTGTTCAAATTCTCGATGGTCATCCTGGTGACCTATGGCATTTACGAGAGTGAATCCGAGGATTTCGCGTTCAATGCCCTCGCCTCCGGGCTGTTCATCCTGCCGTTTTTCCTCTTTTCCTCTCTCGCCGGACAGTTGGCCGACAATTACGACAAGGCGCGGATTACACGTTTCGTCAAAACGCTGGAGATATTCATTGCCGTGATTGGCGGGATTGGCCTTTGGCTGCACAATATTCCGATCATGCTGACCGCGCTGTTTCTCCTGGGTCTGCAATCCACCTTTTTCGGTCCCATCAAATATGCCGTTCTTCCCCAACATCTGCAGAAAGACGAGGTACTCGGGGGAACCGGACTGGTCGAAGCTGGCACCTATATCGCCATTCTGGCAGGAACGATCCTTGGCGGCATTATCATCGATCGCGATGGTAACGGCGTCGAGATAGCGGTGGTCACGGTCTTTCTCGTCGCGCTGATCGGCCGTGTGGCCGCCCAGTTCATGCCGCCGGCACCGGCGCAAAAAGAGGTCGAGAAAATCGATTTCAATTTTGTCCGCTCGTCAATTCGGCTAATTTCGGCGACATTGCACGTGCGTCGGCTCTATCTGGCGATCATTGCCATCAGCTTTTTCTGGACGATCGGATCGGTCATGATCATCCAGTTTCCGCCGCTGGTCGAGAATGTTCTAACCGCGACACCCGAAGTTGCCAGCCTCTTTCTGGGCGTGTTTTCAATGGGCATTGCAATTGGCTCCATTCTCGTGAATCGCCTGCTGAAGAGCGAAGTCTCTGCGCGCTTTGCTCCGGGCAGCGTCATCCTGATGGGGGTGTTCGTGCTGATTCTCTACTTCATTGCCCGCAGCTGGCAGGGCTTGCCTGCAGGCCAGTTGTACACGTTTGAAACATTTATCGTCCATGATGGCGCCTGGGCACTGCTCGGTACCCTGGGCGGAGTATCGATATTCGGTGGCATGTTCGTGGTGCCGCTATATGCCTTTCTTACCACGACCGTCGACATCAGCCAGACCGCGCGGACCATTGCGGCCAATAATGTAGTCAATTCCGGCTGCATGGTGCTGGGTGCGCTCGCTGCCCTCGGGCTCAGCTTGCTCGGCGTTTCCACGACCGAACAGCTGCTGCTGGTTGCGGCGATGTGCCTGGTGGCAGCCTGGCTGGGTCAACAGCTGCACCGCGCCTGTGACTGACCGCCCCGGAGGCCGGATCAGAATATGAACATATAGAAGGCGGTAAAGAAAGCCAGAAAGCTGAGCAGAAACAGGCTGACGTCGTCGCCGATCCCGTCGGCTTTCGTTATCGCTGCAGCCTCCGATTCATGCTCTTCTCTCGCCATCTGCACGATTGTCATTGGCAAAGTTTGACGAAAGGGATGCCGTATCCCGTTGTCCTGTAAAATAAGTGGTCGCAATTTCTCTCGGTTCATGCATGCTGGTTAACAATTTGTTATGCATATATGCCAGCGCAATTTTCAGCACATTGGTTAACGTCTTATATTGGAACAGGCCCGAAAACCGGTGACTTCCCGAGCTCGAAGTTAACAAAATCACAGATGGCCGATCAGGGCTCGCGATTTTCTGCTTTTGCGGGAGGAACTTAAACCTGTGTGATCTTTGCAACGAAAACCGAATATTCCCGTTTTCAACAATAACGTAGTTGATTTCAGTATCCTATTATGCCAATGACTCATGCGTATTGAATGAAATGCGAAACCCTGAAGGAGCTAATTATGCGTTTCGGTAAAATTGGAATGGCTGCGGCAGCAGCTGCATCGCTTGTAAGCGCACCCGTTTTGGCACAGGCTGCACAGCCCGTATCGTCGGTTGCACGTACCAGTGCAACTGTTGACAGCGAAAACAATGTCGAAGGTGGCTCGGGTATTATTATTGCAATTCTTGCAGCAGCAGCTGTTATTGCCGGTATCATCATCGCAGCCGACGGCAGCGAAGATACGCCAACTTCCCCCTGAACCAGTTCAGACATGATTTATGGAATGGCGGCCAATTTGGCCGCCATTTTTTTTGCCTGTCCCGAGCACTGGAATCCGGGATTTGGCAGTGAAATGTCGATCCTGACGGCAGACGACAAAGCCTTTGGTTGCACATCGGCATCCGATTACCCATATCTCGGTTCATGACAGAAAATCAGCAACATGGCCTGATGCAATGGCACGGCACAACCATCCTATCGGTAAGAAAAAACGGCAAGGTCGTCGTCGTCGGCGACGGCCAGGTTTCGATGGGACAAACCGTTATGAAGCAGAACGCTCGCAAGGTTCGGCAATTGCATGACGGATCGGTGATTGGCGGCTTCGCCGGCGCGACCGCAGATGCCTTCACCCTTTTCGAACGGCTGGAAGCGAAGCTGGAGCGCCATAACGGACAGCTGATGCGCGCGGCCGTCGAGCTGGCAAAGGACTGGCGCACCGACAAATATCTCCGTAACCTGGAAGCGTTGATGATCGTGGCCGACAAGGATATTACCTTGATCCTGACCGGCAACGGCGACGTGCTGGAACCGAATGAAGGCATCGCGGCGATCGGATCCGGCGGAAACTTCGCCCTTTCTGCAGCGCGCGCCTTGATGGACTATGAGAAAGACGCCGAAAAACTGGCCAGAAAGGCCATGGAGATCGCGGCGGAAATTTGCGTCTACACCAATGACCAGGTCACCATTGAAACGCTCGATAGCGAAGCCTAGCGCCCGTCAGCCCTTTACAACATGAATGAAGAGAAACTTAGCATGCAGGCGAACCTGACCCCCAAAGCCATCGTCAAGGCACTGGATGAACATATCATCGGACAGCAAGACGCCAAGCGCGCCGTCGCGGTGGCGTTGCGTAACCGCTGGCGCCGGCAACGGCTTCCTGCGGAATTGCGCGAGGAAGTAACACCCAAGAATATCCTGATGATCGGGCCCACCGGCTGCGGCAAGACCGAGATTTCGCGGCGTCTGGCCAAGCTGGCCGATGCGCCCTTTATCAAGGTCGAGGCCACCAAGTTCACCGAGGTTGGCTATGTCGGTCGCGATGTCGAACAGATTGCCCGTGATCTGGCGGAAGAGGCCGTGCGGCTGGAACGCGAACGCCGGCGGCAGGCGGTGCACGAGGCCGCAGCCGAGGCGGCGATGAAGCGGCTGCTCGACGTATTATGCGGAGAAAATGCCAGTGAGGCGACCCGGGAAAGCTTCCGGCAGCGGGTGGTCGACAATCACATGAACGACACCGAGATCGAGATTGAAGTCGAGGACACGCCCAATATGCCGATGGATATTCCCGGCATGGGCGGTCAGGTCGGGATGATCAATCTCTCCGACATGATGGGCAAGGCGCTCAACCAGAATCGCATGAAGCGTCGCAAGATGCGCGTTGCAGATGCCTGGGACAAACTGGTCGAAGAAGAATCGGACAAGCGCCTCGACGATGAAGATATCTCGCGGGCTGCCCTGATTGACGCAGAATCCAACGGTATCGTCTTTCTGGATGAAATCGACAAGATCGCGGTCAGCGATATGCGCGGCGGATCGGTCAGCCGCGAAGGCGTACAGCGCGACCTTCTTCCCCTGATCGAAGGGACGACAGTCGCAACCAAATATGGCCCGATGAAAACGGACCATATCCTGTTCATTGCATCGGGTGCCTTTTCGATTTCAAAGCCGAGCGACATGCTGCCCGAATTGCAGGGCCGCCTGCCGATACGGGTGGAACTCAGGGCGCTGACAGAAGCCGACTTCGTCCGCATATTGACCGAAACCAAGGCCAATTTGCCGGAGCAATATATTGCGCTGCTCGGGACCGAGGAGGTCAAGATCAGCATCACCGAAGATGCGATCGAGAAACTGGCGGAAATTGCTGCAAACGTGAACGAGACGGTCGAGAATATCGGTGCCCGCCGGCTTCAGACGGTAATGGAAAAGCTGCTCGAAGAAATCAGCTTCACCGCCGAAGACCGAACCGGTGAAGAAATCAGCATCGACAAGGCCTATGTTGAAAAGCAGCTTTCGGACGTAGCCAAGGATACCGACCTGTCCAAATATGTCTTGTGATGATAAAAGCAGAATTTTGGTCAGGATCAGCGGGTCTTGGACGCAGTCTCTGGGTTTCGGCAGTAATTTTCCGTGACTGTAACGGAACAAGGCCGAACCGCGAACTTGTGCCTAGATAGCAGGGTGAATCATATCATGAAACGAACAGTCTTAACACTGTCTTCCGTTGCCGCGCTGGGATTGTCCGCTTGCAGCGAGCCGGCTTCTGACAAAAATGCCGATGGCACCGAACAGTCGGAAGTCAAGCCGGAAACGGTCGTTGCGCCTCTTACCGCGGCGGAAAGCATCGATGTGGGGCTTGCAGTCGGCGAACAGGCTCCTCTGGATGCAAGCTTGCTGATCAATGGCACCCAAACCACCTTGGGCAAGATTCTGGAAAAGGGCCCTGCCCTGCTGGTTTTTACGCGGTCGGTCGAATGGTGTCCTTATTGCCAGACCCAGTTGAAATCGATCAACGCGATTGTCGGCGACCTGCAGGACCGCGGCTATCAGCTCTATGGCCTGAGCTACGACAGTCCCGAGCAGCAGGACCGGTTCTCGAAGAACCAGATGCTGGAATATCCAATGCTATCGGACCAGCCATCTGCCGTGATTGATGCCTTTGGCTTGCGTGATCCGCAATATACGGAAGGCAGAGCCGTCGGCGTCCCCTATGCTTCGGTGATCCTGATCGACAAGAGCGGAACAATTGTCGCGAAATCAGTATCCGGCGATTACAAGAAACGGCCCGGCAACGACCAAATTCTGGAGCTAGTCGACTCGCTCTAGGAGCTAATTGCTGGCTGCGGCTTCCAACGGTTTTCTGGCTGGTTCATTGTCATTGGCGGCGAGGCGACTGGACTCCGGCAGGACCACCAGCTTCCATTTCTTTGTGTCGTCCAGATATTTGCGGGCCAGAGCCTGCACCTCCTCCGGTGTTATCACGGTGTAGTCGCTGAGCAGGCTTTGCAGCGCGACAAATTTCTGGGGATTGAAGCTCGCGCCCTCCATCTGGCTCATCCAGAAACTGTTGCCGCTGCTGGCCCGTGCGATGAGCTGGCGGAGCGGCTCCACCACCCGCTGCAGTTCGTCAGCGCTAACCGGTTTTTCCCGCAAATCCCGGGCGATCATTTCGACAACATTGTAAAAGCGATCGACATTGTCAGGCGTCAGCTGGCTTTGCGCCCCGATATAGCCGCCTGATTCAAATTCCACCGGCCAGCTATTGATCACCTGGGGGCTGTAGCTTGCGCCCTGCTGGGAACGGAGGATCTCAAAAAGGCGATCATTGAATATGGATGTCAACACCTCGAGCTTGCGGCTTTCCCTCACATTTTCCAGCCCGCCGCCAGTCGGCCATGCCACCATCGCAGCGGCCCGCTCCTTGTCACCCTTGTGAACAAGGATTTCCGGCCCCGCCTGCGGTGCCGGAAATTGTGGAGATTGGGTATCGGCCGGCAGCGCCTGTGGCTTGCGGCTTTTCAATGCACCGAACGTCTTGAGGATCGATTCCACAGCCTGGTCCCGGTCGAAATCACCAAAGAGCATCAGCTCGATCGGACCGCTGGCGAGAATCGGCTCCCAGAACTGTCTGAAATTCCCGGCCGTCAGTTCGCTGAAATCCGCCTTGTCGGGCGTCTTCCAGCGTGGATCCTTGCCCCGCACAAGCCATTCCAGATCGCGTTCGAGAACGGCCTGTGGAGAAGCCGAAAAACTGTCATATCCGATGAGCGCGGCGGCTTTGCTGCGGATCACAGGGGCTGCGTCCCAGCGAGGGAACGCCAGCTTCGCTGCGATCAGATGCAACTGGTCTTCCAGATCCGACGGTCTGGTATCGGCGGTAATCTCGTAAGCGTCGTTGTCGACATCGAATCCCAGTCCGATCCTGCGACCGGTGGTGATTTTGTCGAGTTCCTCCTGACCCAGATCGCCCACGCCGCTGGCCATAAGCGCGAGAGCACCGGACCATGCGAGTGTCTCCTGACGCGAAGACAGTCCGCTGAAGCCATGGCCGAAACGGGTATTGACCATGATCTTGTTGCGCTCGGCCGTGTTGGGAAACAGCAGCACCCTGACACCATTGGTCAGCTCAAGCTGCTCGACATCAAAACGCTCGATCTTCCGGGACGATTTGATCGCTCCCTTTTTGCCGATCTTTTTCAGCGATTCAAATCCGATATCGGACTGGGCGACGCGAACATCGCTGGCCGCGTCGACATTGCTTCTGAGCGCCTTCGCCAGCCTGACCGTTCCGCCATCGATCGCATCGGGCGATGCCAGCAAAGCGCGGGTAGAAACGCCCGTGAATAGATTGCGCGTTGATTCGAGCAGCCGTTCCGGCGTGTACAAATCCCGCATCCCCCTGAACACATCAAGCGCTATCTGCGGTGTCGCAACGGTCTCCCGAATGTCTACGGCATTGATGATATTGTCGGCCTGTTTCCGCGCCGCTTCTGTCTGGTAGCTTTCCACGCCGATAGCCAGTGCCGCATCAAATTCCGCGATTTCGCGAGCGATGTCCGCTTCGGACGGCGCTTTGTTCGTCGCGTCTGCGATAACCGCGCGGACGTCCTGCAACGCAGCCTCCCAATCGTCACCCAAGGGGACGATATTGATAAAGGTTCCGTCAATCGAGCGGCTGACATCATCCTGTCCGACGCTAGCCTGCAAATAGCTGCCGCCGGCTCTCGCCCGCGCCTCGAGCCGGCGATTGATCAACTGCAACGCCAGCAGATCGATCAAAATCTGCTGATTGTAGACGATCGTGTCTTCAACCTGTTCCCACGGCCGCGCCACGACCATCGAAATGAACCGCGGCAAAGTCGGTTCGATCAAGACGCGGCTGATATCGGCTATGTCCTGAGGTTGACCGAAGTCCGGAATGGTTCCGGCCTCCCCCTTGCCCTGCCATTTGGCAAAATGCTTGTTGAGCAGATCCTCGAACATCGCCGGATCACCGTCACCGGCAATGACGATCACCGTTTGCTCCGGACGATACCAGCGCTGGTGGAACAGTTGCAGCATCTTCGGGGTGGCGGCACTCAGGGTTTCCGGCGTTCCGATCGGCGCCCGGTTGGCCAGGCGCTGCCCGGCAAAAAATAATTCCCGGGTGGCATTCTGCACCTTGGTCTGAGGCCCGGCGCGCTCGCGCAATTCTGCCAGGACCACCGGACGCTCCGCATTGACCGCCGTGATGCTCAATCCCGGCGAACTCACCATGCCCGACAATATCTTCAGACTCTCGTCGAGACTGGCTTTGGTGGCATTGGGAAGATCGAGCTTGTAGACGGTTTGCGTGGGCGTGGTCTCGGCATTGCTGTCACTGCCAAATGTCGCGCCCAGACGCTGCCAGACCCGTTTGGCCTCTCCATCCGGAACATAGGTCGAGCCGCGAAAGGTCAGATGTTCCATGAAATGGGCAAAGCCCTGCTCTGCCTCGGTCTCCATCAGCGACCCCACATCGACCCGCAACCGGATCGATACCTGTCCGGGGGGCACGCCATTGCGTTTGACCGCATAGCGCAATCCATTGTCCAGCTCACCAAAGGTCCAGCTCTTGTCGACCGGGATATCGCTGTTCTCGTAAAGCCAGGGGACGACGCTATCGCCCTCAGGGTCTTGAGCGAAAGCCGTACCGGGCACAGCCAGCATGCTGCAGAGCAGCAGGAGCGTGAAAATGCGGGGAACAAATGAGAATATCATGGTTATCATGGGCCGGATATAAGCAGCCCCAATCTTACTGGCCAGTGAATATTCCCGAGATTCTTGGCTCACAGCGCCTCGCCTTGTGTTTAGCCCTTGATCGGGCGGCCGATAATCGCCAGATACCAGATATGCTGATTGAAACTGAAAAAACACCAAACCCCTCGACCCTCAAGTTTCTTTTGGGCCAGCCGGTCATGTCCGACGGCACCCGCGACTTCGCGTCGCCGGAAGATGCCGAGGTATCGCCGCTTGCGGAAGCACTGTTCACGCTCGGCGATGTGACGGGCGTTTTCTTTGGCTCGGACTTCATCTCGGTGACGTGCGGGCCTGGTGCCGACTGGAGTGACCAGAAGCCGCAGGTGCTCAGCATCCTGCTCGATCATTTCTCCGCCGGACTCCCGCTATTCAAACCGGGCAGCGCTGGCGAAATTGTCGTGCCGCCGGAAGAGGAAGTGCATGATGATCCGGAGGACGCCGATATCGTCGCCCAGATCAAGGAACTGATCGAAACAAGAGTGCGGCCGGCGGTTGCCAATGACGGTGGCGACATCATCTACCGCGGTTTCAACAAGGGCACGGTATTTCTCAAAATGCAGGGTGCCTGTGCCGGATGCCCGTCATCCACGGCGACGCTGAAACACGGTATTGAATCACTATTGAAACATTATGTGCCCGAGGTCACCGAAGTCCGGGCGGCATAATAATTTCCACAACAAAGGCAGATCAATGAATAGTCCTCTGGGTCAAGCTGCACTGGATCAGCTGTTTCTCGAAGCACGAACCTATAACGGCTATTACGACAAGCCGGTCTCGGTCGACCAGCTCCACGAGATCTGGGACCTGATGAAAATGGGTCCTACCAGTGCAAATATGCTGCCGGCCCGGCTGATCTGGTGTCACAGCCAGCAGTCACGCGATCGGCTGGCGAACCTGTCGGCAGAAGGCAATCAGGACAAAATCCGCAAAGCGCCGGCAGCCGTAATCATCGGCATGGATCAAAATTTTCACGAGCATCTGCCTGAACTTTTTCCCCACGCCGATGCCAAAAGCTGGTTCGAGGGCGACCCCGAAGCGCGCAAGGTCCATGCGATGCGCAACAGTTCGCTGCAAGGCGCCTATTTTATTCTGGCGGCTCGCGCGCTCGGACTCGACACGGGGCCCATGTCGGGCTTTGACAATGATGCCGTCGACAAGGAATTTTTCGGCGACCAGCCGCATATCAAATCGAACTTCATCTCGACGCTGGGCTATGGCGATCCATCAACGATTTTCGATCGCAGCCCCCGTCCGGATTTCGACAAATTCAACAGCCTGATCTGACCGGTTGATGGGCGCGCGCCTTCTCGCGATCGATACAGCCACCACCGCCTGTTCCGTCGCGCTGTTCGAGGATGGCGCACGGATTGCGGCGGACTATGCCGAAATCGGTCGCGGCCATGCGGAGAAGCTGATCCCGGCAATCGCACAGCTTCCCGATCGCGGGAGAGCGGACAGGATTCTCGTCAATTGCGGACCGGGAAGCTTTACCGGTGTGCGTATCGGTATCTCCGCGGCAAAAGCGTTGGCTCTGGCTTGGGGCGCCGAGATACACGGATATAGCTGCCTTTCGCTGGTTGCCGCTCAGGCTCTGGACCAGCTGGACAGACCGCAGCCCGTCTGCGTCGCCATGCTCGCGGGGCACGGCGAATATTTCCTGCAGAATTTTGCTGCGACCGGCGAGCCGATGGCACCCTTTGCAACGCTCACGCCGGACCAGGCTGCAGGCCAGATAAAGGCGGATGTGATTGCCGGTTCTGCCGCTGCGGAGTTGGCCGGCACAGCGGGCATCGACAGCCATTTTTCGATATTGCCAAATGCTGCGCATGTCTCTTTAGTGGCCAGCGCGATGAAGACATTACCCGCCAGACCAAATTACGGACGCGAACCAGACGCCCAGCCAGCGAAAACCGCGTAAGCGATGGCGACTCGTCAGCATCCACGGGATCACCAGAGGCTTGGCCCCGCGGAAATACTGTCAGGAGACCTGAGCCATCTGGATGCTGTCATGCAGGTCATGGATCGCGCGTTTCCCAAGACCTATGGTGAAGGATGGAACAATCACCAATGCCGGTCGATGCTTTCCATGCCCAGTGCCAAACTGTTGATCGCAGCCCGGAAGGAAAAGGTCTGCGGCTTTGTCATCAGTCGCCAGGCGGCCGACGAGGAAGAATTGTTGATGGTGGCCGTTGCTCCGGAATGTCAGGGCCAGGGTATCGGATATCTATTGCTCGATCATATGCTGCAAGCGGCGCGATCGCATCATGTCGCATCCGTCTTTCTCGAAATGAGAGCCGGTAATCCCGCCGAAAAACTGTATACCAAATTCGGTTTTCACAGGATCGGATTACGAAAAGCCTATTATACTGGACCGAAAATGGAGAAGTTTGACGCGGTTACTTATAAGGCCGACCTGTCCATTTAGAGCAATTTCTGATTGCTTTGCCAGTTGCAGGGCCTGACAGATTGTGCAAATAACAATATGCAGCATATGCAATATAAAAATAATAGTCGCACAAAGGTAACAGAATATGACAGAGGAAGAAATTGCTCTGAATGAGACGTTAATAACGCTCACTTCAGACATTGTTGCTGCACATGTCAGCAACAATAGCGTAGCGGTATCTGATTTACCGCTTATCATTAGCAGTGTTCATGGCGCCCTGGCCGGTCTTTCCGGCGAAGCGGCCGAACAAGCCCGACCGGATCCTGCGGTGCCAATCAAGGCATCAATCAAACCCGATTATGTCGTCTGTCTTGAAGATGGCAAAAAGCTGAAAATGCTCAAACGCCACCTGATGACCCATTATGGCATGACGCCGGAAGACTATCGCGCAAAATGGGGCCTGCCGAACGATTATCCGATGGTTGCACCCAACTATGCGGAAAAGCGCAGGCAGCTTGCCAAGGCAATCGGCCTCGGCAAGAAAAAGGGCAAAAAGAAATAGGCGTATTTCCGGTTGCAATGAAATTCGAAAATTGCGGCACTTTTGCCGCAATTTTCTCTTTGCAATATCCGTCGCCCCGCATAGAGTCTTCCCCAGCATAACGGAAGGGTTCTATGCCGCAAAAAATTGATCTTGAAGCATTATGTGCGGAAAAAGGGCTCCGCATCACCGACCAGCGTCGGGTGATTGCGCGCGTCATTTCCGATGCAGAAGATCATCCCGATGTCGAAACCCTGCACGAACGGGCATCTGCGGTGGACTCCCGCATTTCGATTGCGACCGTCTACCGGACGGTACGCCTGTTTGAAGAGGCCGGCATATTGGATCGCCATGATTTTGGCGACGGTCGGGCGCGCTATGAAGCTGTTCCCGAAGCGCATCATGATCATCTTATTGATGTGGAAACCGGTCGCGTGATCGAATTTGTCGATCCCGAACTGGAAGCACTGCAAAAGCAGATCGCTGAAAAGCTGGGTTACCGGCTGGTCGATCACCGTATGGAGCTATATGGCGTATCTCTCGCCAGAAAAAGCTAGTGTGCCATATCCCGACCCGGATGCACGAGATTGTGACACCCATCCAATGGCATATCGGTTATGGGACGGAGCGAGCCCGATGGGTTATATAAGATTCACCTTGCGGATGCTGCTGATTTTTACAGCGCTGTTCGTTTGCATCCCCTTTTACTATTTATGGCGCTTGCTGAGGCTGCCCAATCCCTGGCCGCGCACATTTCTCAAGATCGCGGCCTTCGGGTGCGGCGCACGCGTGAAGATTATCGGCACACCGATCCGACGGGACGTATTCTTCATATCGAACCACTTGTCCTGGGTGGATATCGCGATTCTTGGCGGGCACAGCGGCACCGCTTTTGTGTCGAAAGAGGAAATCGGCAACTGGCCGATCATCGGCTGGCTCTGCAAATTGAACGACACGGTATTTGTGTCACGGTCGGACCGGATGGGTGTAGCCCAGCAGATCAATCAATTGCGTGATGCGCTGGAAGAGACCTGGGCCATTACCATTTTTCCCGAAGGTACCACGACAGACGGTTCGACCCTGCTCCCTTTCAAGGCGCCGCTGCTCAAGGTCCTCGATCCACCGCCTCCGGGGATAATCGTACAGCCGATTTTTCTGAATTACGGGGAAAATGCCCTCGAGATAGGCTGGACGGGCGAAGAAAGCGCGCCTTCCAATGCCTGGCGGCTGCTGACCCGAAGAAGCAGCTTTCTGGTCGAGGTGCATTTTCTGGACCCCTTTGATCCGTCCCACTATTCCTGCAGGAAGGAAATCGCGGCGGAGGCCCGGCGAAGAATAGCAGCACCGCTTTCGGCTTCCCTGGGGGGCAAACCCATTGTATAGCCGCGGTCTATGACTCAAGCCGATCCCAAAAAATTCCATATCAAATCCTTTGGCTGCCAGATGAACGTCTACGACGGCGAGCGCATGTCCGAATTGCTTGTCGATCAGGGCATGACCGCCGCCGACAATGGTGAAGAAGCCGACCTGGTGGTCCTCAATACCTGCCATATCCGCGAGAAGGCGGTCGACAAGGTCTATTCAGACATCGGCCGGTTGCGCCGGAAAGACGGTTCCAGCCCGATGATTGCCGTGGCCGGTTGCGTGGCCCAGGCCGAAGGGAAGGAAATTTCCCGCCGGGCGCCAAGCGTCGACATCGTCGTCGGACCACAGGCCTATCACCGGTTGCCCGAACTGATGGAATTGGCGAAATCCGGCAAGAAGGCGCTCGATACCGACATGCCCGCAATATCGAAATTCGACATCCTGCCGTCCCGCGGCAAACAGGCCCGGCCCACGGCTTTCCTGACGGTTCAGGAAGGATGCGACAAATTTTGCACCTATTGCGTGGTTCCCTACACGCGGGGCGCGGAAATTTCCCGGCCATGGTCCGATCTGATCGATGAGGCCAAGGCGCTGGTCGATGGTGGCGCCCGCGAAATCACGCTGCTCGGACAGAATGTCAATGCATGGACCGGAGAGGACGACAAGGGCCAAAGCCAGGGACTGGATGGTCTGATCCGGGCGCTCGACCGGATTCCGGACCTGAAACGCATTCGCTACATGACCAGCCACCCGAACGACATGACCGATGGTCTGGTTGCCGCGCATGGTGAAATTGCCAAGCTGATGCCCTTTCTCCATCTGCCCGTGCAATCGGGCAGCGACCGCATGCTCAAGGCGATGAACCGGTCACACAGCGCGAAAAGCTATCTCGATATTCTGGCGAGAATGCGCGCTGTACGACCGGATATTGCGCTTTCGGGCGATTTCATCGTCGGCTTTCCGGGTGAAAGCGATCAGGATTTTGAGGAAACCTTGCAGATTGTCCGCGACGCCAATTATTCGCAGGCCTTCTCGTTCAAATATTCACCTCGTCCGGGCACGCCCGCAGCGACCATGGACGAGCAGATTGCGCCGGAAGTGATGGATGAACGGCTGCAGCGATTGCAGGCCCTGCTCAACGAGCAGCAATATGCGTTCAACCAACAGACCGTAGGCCGGACAACCGACATATTGCTGGAACGCAAGGGCAAGCTGGAAGGCCAGCTGATCGGCAAGACGCCCTGGCTGCAGTCGGTCCATATCATTTCGCCTGATCTCGAAATTGGCGATCTGGTCGAAATCGAAATCACCCAGGCCGGCCCGAACAGCCTAACCGGCCAGATCAAAGAAAGACTTGCTGCCTGATGGTCCAAAAAACAAAAGCCGCAACGGCGGGAAAGCTCATCAAGATGGATCTGGAATTTGACGATCCTCAGATTCTGGGCGATCTGTTCGGCGAATATGACCGGAACATAGTGGCGATCGAAAACCGGCTGGGCGTCTATATCGCGGCACGCGGTACAAAGTTGAAGATCGAGGGCGAGGAAGACGCCGTCGCGCAGGCGCGGGATGTATTGACCGGCATCTACAACCGACTCGAACAGGGTCAGGAAATTGACAATGGCGCGGTCGAAGCGATTATCGCCATGGCCGCCGACCCCCGCGTTGCCAAGATAGCGAAACAGTCCTCGTCCGGCGATGGCGGCAGCAAAAATGATGTTGCGGACGCGCCAAAGGTGATGATCCGGACGCGCAAGAAAACGATTTTCCCGCGCTCGGTCCGGCAGGCCCATTATATGGAAGCCCTCGCTCGCGACGACATGATTTTTGCGCTGGGCCCCGCCGGGACCGGCAAGACCTATCTTGCGGTTGCGCAGGCGGTTTCGCAACTGGTCAGCGGCTCCGTTGACCGGTTGATCCTGTCCCGCCCGGCGGTCGAAGCCGGCGAGAAAATCGGCTTTTTACCGGGCGACCTGAAAGAGAAAGTCGATCCGTTTCTCCGTCCGCTCTATGACGCGCTCTATGATACGCTGCCCGCCGAACAGGTGGAACGGCGGATCGAGAGCGGCGAGATCGAAATCGCACCGATCGCCTTCATGCGAGGCCGGACCCTGTCCGATGCATTTGTGATCCTCGACGAGGCCCAGAATACCACGGCCGCGCAGATGAAGATGTTTCTCACCCGGTTCGGCATGAACAGCCGCATGGTGATTTGTGGCGACCCCAAGCAGGTCGATCTGCCAAAGGAAGCCGTTTCCGGATTGGCGGACGCCGTTACCAAATTGCAGGATATCGAGCGGGTCAGCATGGTCCAGTTTGGTGCCAGCGATGTTGTACGGCATCCGCTGGTTGGCAAGATCGTCGAAGCCTATGAAGGCAAAGATGCTCCAGACTGAATTGACCGCCTCTTCCGAATGGGATCATGAAAAGCACTGGACGGATTTGGCCGGACGGGCGGCAAAGGCGGCGATCAGCGCGTCATCCCATGCCGATCTCCTGTCACGCAATTTTGCGCTGGAGGTCAGTGTGAAGCTGTCGGACGACAGCGAAGTCCATTCCCTCAACAAGGCGTATCGTGGCAAGGACAAGCCGACCAACGTCCTGTCCTTCCCGCAAATCCAGCCCGATCTGCTGGAAACGCTGGCGAATACCGACGATGGAGAGGCACTGCTCGGGGATATCATTCTGGCTTATGAGACCTGTCGAGCGGAAGCCCTGGCAAAGAACGTCGCCTTTTCCGATCATGTGTCACATTTGATTGTGCACGGGTCGCTGCATTTGCTAGGATATGATCATGAAAACGACACCGATGCAGGGTTGATGGAAAATTGCGAAATTAATGCACTGGCAACCCTTGGCATCGCCAATCCTTACGCAGAACAAGCGCAAAGCAGGTAATCAAAAGCAAGAATGACCGACGTTGAAAATGACAGTGGCTCCGGCGCAACACGCAGCAGCAGCCAGACCAGGGAAGAAGAAGAACCCGGGCGAATATGGCGGAGCCTGAAGGCTCTGCTGTTCGGCAACAATGATGACAACAGTCTGCGTGCGCAGATCGAAGAAGTCATCGATGATCACGAAAGCGATGCGGAGTCCGATTCCAACGGCAAGGCGGACATATCGTCGCTGGAACTGGAAATGTTGCGCAACATGTTGCATTTCAGCGAGCATCGGGTTGATGATATCGCCGTTCCCCGCGCCGACATAATCGCCATCGAGGTCAGTGCCCCGTTCAGCGAGTTCGTCGATATATTCTCCGAACACGGACACAGCCGCATCCCGGTTTTCCGCGAGAATCTGGACAATATTATCGGCATGATCCACATCAAGGACATTTTTGCGATCGTCGCCAAGGGTGGCCCGTTCCCGGACGATATTACACCGTTTCTCCGGCAACCGCGCTTTGTCCCTGAATCCATGGGCGTGCTCGACCTGCTGGCCGAAATGCGTGCAACCCGCATCCACCTCGCGATCATCTTCGATGAATATAACGGCACCGAAGGCCTCGTCACGATCGAGGATATTGTCGAGGAAATCACCGGCGAGATCGAGGACGAGCATGACGACGAACCCGTCCCTCAGCTGGTGCAGCTGGAGGACGGCATCTGGGAAGCGGATGCCCGCGCCGAGCTGGACGATGTCGGCGAGATGATCGACTCCGCGCTCGAAGAAATCGAAGAGGATGTCGACACCATCGGTGGTCTGGCCTTTGTGCTGGCCGGCCATATTCCCACCGTCGGCGAACGGCTGGAACATCCGAGCGGCTGGATACTGGAAATTACCGAAGCCGACGATCGCCGGGTGACCCGCTTGCGCCTGCATCCGCCTACCCCTGACGAAAGCGCATAGCGCCGTCAGATATCGACCAGTTGTGCGGCCCGGTTCCGCCATGTTTCGGCCAGTACCGGATTGGCCGAGAGCGCTTTGAGTTCGGCATCCCGGCCCTTGTGCTGGCCGGCCACAATCATCCCGAACAGACGATCCAGCGGCCAGTCTGGAAACGGGCGGGCCTGCTGGACCATCGCGTCCCCTGCCCGCACCCGGCCCTCCTCCAGCACCCGGAAATAGCTGCCGGACCTGCCGGTCCGGACCACGGTTTTCAGGACATCGGGCTTTCCGAAACGGTGATTGAGTTTCCAGCACGGCTGCCGCGCATGACTGCATTCGATCAACGCCTCGCCGACGCGGAAAATATCACCCAGACAAAGCTGTGATTCGATCATCTGCCCGCAGCTGAAATTTTCGCCGAACGCGCCGGGGCTCTCGAGCACCGTGACCTCGGGATATTTTTCGCGCCAGAACGGATAATGTTCTACCGGATAGAGATGGAGCGCCTTGTCCGGACCGCCATGATGGACCGGATCGGCAACCCGGTCCCCCTCCAGGCCCAGAAAACCCAGCATCAGCGGTTGATCGACAGAAGTCTTGGCAATCGCGCTCATCTCACCGTCCGCGCGGAACGGTTGCGGCGTGCCGGTCAGCAGATGGTCAAGCCGGGTGCGGATCATATCAGCCTGCTAGCCGAGCAAGTTCATAATGGCAATTCTCCCCCGACTATGCTTGAAGGTTTCCATGGAAATCAGTGACCTTCGTATTGCCCTGTACAGCGGCAACTACAATTTCGTGCGCGATGGCGCCAACCAGGCGCTCAACCGGCTGGTAGACTATCTGCTCCGTCAGGGCGCTGCCGTGCGCGTCTATTCGCCGACCACCGATACGCCGGCGTTCGAGCCGACGGGCGATCTGGTCAGCGTGCCTTCGGTGGCCTTTCCCGGACGCGGCGAATATCGCTTTCCAACCCGCATTTCCAGCGATGTGCGCAGGGATCTGGAGCGATTCAATCCCAATATCATGCAGATATCGAGCCCCGACCGGGTCGGACACAAGATGGTGGCCTGGGCGCGGCGCAGGAATATACCGGTACTCGCGTCGGTGCATACCCGGTTCGAGACCTATCCCCGCTATTATAATCTGGCCTTTCTGGAACCGGTGATCGAAGCGATATTGCGGCGTTTGTACCGCCGCTGTGACGCACTGGTGGCGCCGTCGGAATCGATGGCCCAGGTGCTCCGTGACCAGCGGATGAACTATGACGTCGGAATCTGGTCGCGCGGCGTTGACCGCGAGATATTCCATTCCGGTCGCCGCGACCTGCAATGGCGGCAGTCGCTGGGCATTGCCGACGATGAACCGGCGATCGGCTTTCTCGGGCGACTGGTGATGGAAAAGGGGCTGGACGTATTCTCCGATTCCATAGACGAACTGAAACGCCGGAAAGTCGCTCACAAGGTATTGGTGATCGGCGAAGGCCCCGCCCAGCAGTGGTTCGAAGAAAGAATGCCGGGGGCCATTTTCGCCGGATTTCAGCAAGGCAGTGACCTCGGCCGGGCGGTCGCCAGCATGGATATGCTGTTCAATCCCTCGATCACCGAGACATTCGGTAATGTGACGCTGGAAGCCATGGCTTGCGGCTTGCCGGTCGTGGCGGCCAAGGCCACCGGCAGCCAGAGTCTGGTGAAAAACAACGAGTCGGGCAAACTGGTTATTCCGGGGGCTGTTCGGGGATTTGCCGATGCGCTCCAGCTCTATTGCGAAAATCTTGATGTGCGCGCGGCCCATGGCACAGCCGGCGAAAAGCGGGCGGAAGACTATAGCTGGGACCAGATCAACAACACCGTTGCCCAAACCTATATGCGACTGGTCCGCCAGCGGCAGGCCGGTCATGGACCCATCAAGCAAATCGCTGTCCGCTAGCCATGCCGGGCCTGTTTGACGACAAGGAGGATCGGCAACAGGGGTCGGGAAAAACTCCGGAAGCGCCGCTCGCCGACCGGTTGCGACCCAGGCAGTTGAGCGACATCGTCGGTCAGGACCATCTCGTCGGCGCCGCAGGCACGATCGGGCGGATGGTGGCCGCCGGACGGCTGTCTTCGATCATTCTCTGGGGGCCACCGGGCACGGGCAAGACGAGCCTTGCGCGCTTGCTCGCGGACCAGACGGAATTGCATTTCAAGGCGATTTCCGCCGTTTTTTCCGGTGTGGCCGATCTCAAAAAGGTTTTTGCCGAAGCCGAGATGCGCTTCCAGTCCGGCAAGGCGACCTTGCTGTTCGTAGACGAGATCCACCGGTTCAATCGTTCGCAGCAGGACAGTTTTCTGCCATATGTCGAGCGCGGTACCGTGGTGTTGGTCGGCGCCACCACTGAAAACCCGTCATTCGAACTGAATGCCGCTCTGCTCAGCCGGACCCAGGTGCTGATCCTCAACCGGCTGGATAGTGATGCCCTGGGGCAATTGCTGGAACGTGCCGAGACCCTGGAAGACCAAAATCTCCCGCTGACCACCGACGCAAGAGACGCGCTGATTGCCAGCGCCGACGGCGATGGCCGATTTCTGCTCAATCAGGCCGAAACCCTGTTTTCGCTGGATATCGCCAGCCCGCTCGATCCGTCGGAGCTTGCCAAAACCCTGCACCGGCGGATGCCGGTCTATGACAAGGATCGTGAAGGCCATTACAATCTGATCTCCGCCCTGCATAAGGCCTTGCGCGGGTCCGATCCCCAGGCGGCGCTTTACTATCTCGCGCGGATGCTGGTGGCGGGAGAGGAGCCGCTTTATGTGCTGCGCCGGATCGTCCGCTTTGCCAGCGAAGACATCGGCCTGGCCGACCCGCAGGCGCTGGTTCAGACTCTGGCCGCCAAAGACGCCTACGAGTTTCTGGGCAGCCCCGAGGGCGAGCTGGCGATTGTCCAGGCCTGCCTCTATTGCGCGACCGCCCCGAAATCCAATGCCGCCTACAAGGCGCAGAAGCAGGCCTGGAAATCGGCCAGGCAAACCGGCTCGCTGATGCCGCCGCAGAACATCCTGAACGCCCCGACCAAGCTTATGAAAGATATTGGCTATGGTTCCGGCTACAGTTACGACCATGAAAGCGACGACGGCTTTTCCGGCGACAATTACTGGCCGGAAGACATGACCCCGGAAAATTTCTATCAGCCGGTTGACCGGGGTTTTGAACACAAGATCCGCGAGCGGCTTGATTATTGGGAGAATTTGCGTGCGAAAAAAACTGGTTAGTATCTGGGTTGTGGGCGCGCTGTTCTCGACCGGTGCGTTCGCCCAGACAGAGGAAGCGGTGCGCTACGACCGGGCCCTGGCTGCCGGCTACAAGGCGCAGTTCATATGCTCGGGGCTGTGGAACGGCGGCAAGTCGCTGGCCGATATCAAGGCGGACGAACTCACCGGCATTTATGACAGGATAGCGGATATCGTGCCGACGTTGCCGGAAGCGGTGGACGAGAAAGAACGGCAGGTGCGGGTGCCCTTTGCCGAGGACGCACCGCCCCGTATCGCGGTCTGGAACCGCAAGACGGGATGCACCGCGATGCCGATCGGCTTTGACGGCATCACGAGCGGCGCTCCGGTGAAGACCCGCATTCATACCGACGATCAGGTCTGGCCGATGGGAGACCGGAACGCCGCTGCCAAGTCGTCAGCCCGGTCTAGGCTCCTGAAGGTCGCGGCGGATCGGTCGTTTCAACCCGAAGCCTACGGCGGCAAGACCAGCGCTGTACTGGTGCTGCACAAAGGCAAAATCCAGACGGAAAAGTACAAGACTGGTCATGACCTCCACACGGCGCAACGCACATGGTCGGTCGCAAAGTCCATGGCTGGCACGCTGGTCGGTCATTCTGTCCAGCAGCATATGGTCGACATCGATGCACCGGCCCAGATAGCGGAGTGGCAGAGTTTCGGCGATCCCCGCGCATCGCTAACCATCGACCAGTTGATGCGGATGAGCAGCGGACTGGTCAGCGACACCGCGGGCAATCGGACCGACCCCGTCTACATGGGCGGGGCCGGCGTATCGCAGCAAACAACCAACTGGCCGTTGCTGTACAGACCGGGAACGCGGTTTCGCTATGCCAATAACGATACGCTGCTTGCGGTTCTGGCGGCGCAGGCGCAGCATCTCGACCGCAAGAACAAGCTCGGCAATTATATGCCGGAGCTACATGATTTCGACCCTTACCGTTTCTTCCAGAAGCTGGGTATGACGCGCACCTATGCCGAGACCGACTGGCAGGGTCACCATATCCTTTCCAGTCAGGTCTGGACCACTGCACGCGATCTGGGACGTCTGGGACAACTCTACCTCAACAATGGCATGTGGGAGGGAGAGCGGCTGCTGCCGGAGGACTGGCGGGAATATGTCAGCACGCCGTCCGGACCACAGCCGGAAGAGCGCAAATTCGGCTATGGCGCAACATTCTGGCTGATGAACCAGTCCGAGGGCATACCGAAGGACACCTTCGCCGGATTTGGCAATCGCGGGCAATATCTGGTGATCATCCCGTCGCTCGATCTGGTCATCGTCCGCCGCGGCTATGACAGCAGCGAGAGCCGCTTCGATATCGAAGCCTTCACACGGGATATCGTGAAGGCAGCGCAACCGTGACCGGCTCCTATCGCGCTGCCACCTGTACCGCGCTCACCGGTCCGGACTCTATTGTAATTCAGGAAAAGCAGGCGCGGCCCCTGCAAGATGGCGAGGTTCGTATCCGGGTTCATGCAGCGGGACTGAATTTCCCGGATTTGCTGATGACCCAGGGCAAATATCAGGTTCGTCCGGACCCGCCTTTCGTGCCCGGTCTCGAAGCCTCCGGCGAGGTGACCGAGGTTGCATCCGATGTGCAAAACGTCAGAGTGGGCGACCGGGTGATGGCCGGCGGCAAAGGTGGCGCACTGGCAGAACAATGGGTTGGTCCTGCAACGGCGGTTTCCCCCCTGCCCCCAGCTCTCTCGTTCAGCGAAGGCGCCTGCTGGCAAACCGCCGCGTCCACGGCATGGCATGCGCTGGTCGAGCGCGGCCATCTGCAACCGGGGGAGAGCGTGCTCGTGCTCGGCGCGAGCGGCGGCGTCGGCATGGCAGCAGTCACGATGGCCAAACATATCGGTGCCACCGTGATCGGTACCGGATCCAACGAGGAAAAACTGGCAGCCATCGATCGGGCGGGTGCCAACTATTTGCTGGACCCCGCCGATGAGCGGCTGGCAGCCAAGGTCAAGGAATGGACACAAGGGAACGGGGTCGATGTCATTTTTGATCCGGTCGGCGGGGATCTCGCACTGACCGCGACCCGCGCCATCGCCTGGAACGGCAGATATCTGATTGTCGGCTTTGCCAGCGGTGTCATTCCTTCCTTTCCGGCCAACCACGTATTGATCAAGACCTACAGCCTGATCGGTGTCCGCGCCGGCGAAAGCCCGCGTCGCGATCCCGAACTGGCCAAGCGGCAAAGCGCCGCGTTGCAGGACTTGGCGACACAGGGCGCGATGCGTCCGCACATATCCCATCGCTTCCCGCTTGGCGAAGCGGCAGCGGCTCTCGCGGTGCTGGAACGGCGCGAAGCCATTGGGCGCGTGGTCGTGGAAATGAATACAAACTGCTGATCTTTAGCCTTTTTTACAAGCAGCCGATAAGAAATAAAATATTGATTCCTGTCTATTTGGTGCTGAACGTGTTACTAAGGTTTCATTCGAAACAATAGTTGAAATAGGGGAAGCTGTATGGATGGGATGCGAATAGGCAATTATGCTCTGGACACAGAGTTGATGATGGAGTGGGGCGAGAAGCTGGGAATAGCATTACTCGTTCTTCTTGGTACTTGGGTGCTGGCAAAGGCCGCAAAGTGGACCTTTGCGAAATTGGTCGACAATGTGAAATTCCTGCAGCGTGACACCTCCGCCGGCACATCGGTCGGAGAGGCTCTCGGCAAGATTGTTTCCTTGCTGATCTGGCTGTTTGGTCTGCTGATCATATTGCGCGTGCTCGGTCTAGGCGGCGTGGATGCGCCGATCCAGACGCTGCTCAATTCGATCATGGGCTTCGTTCCCAATCTTCTGGGCGCGGCGATCATATTCTTTATCGGAATTGTCGTTGCACGGATTGTCAGAGACCTGGTCGTGACATTCCTGCAGACGGTCGACTTTGACAAATGGGCCAATCGCGGCGGGATTGACGCGGTCACCGGCAATTCGACAATCAGCAGCACCATCGGTACGATCGTTTATGTACTGATCATCATTCCGATTGCGATACTCGCTCTGGAAGCGCTAAATCTGGAATCGGTATCGGGACCAGCAAGCGACATGCTTCGCATGATCCTTGCGGCAATTCCGAACATCATTGGCGCTGCGATCATCCTTGGTATCGGCTATTTGATCAGCAAGTTTGTTGTTCAGATCATCACGGAAATTCTGCCAGGTCTTGGCGTTGATCAATCCGTGGCTGCGCTTGAAATTCTGCCAGCGAAGACGTCATTGACTTCTGTCGTTGCCAGGATTGCCCAGATCGCCATCATGCTGTTCTTTGCCATCGCGGCAATGCGCATGCTCGGTTTTGCGGAACTGACATCGATTCTTGATCAGGTTCTGGAGCTCGGTGGCCGGGTGATCTTCGGCGCGATCGTGATCGCTGTCGGCTTCCTGATTGCCAATCTGCTTTCGAAGATTATCGGCGGTGCCGCAGAAGGAAGCATGGCATCCTCGATTGTGCGCTATGCGACGATCGTCCTTTTCACCTTCATGGGACTGCAGTTCATGGGTGTCGGAGAAGAGATCGTGCAAACCGCATTCACCGCACTGGTAATCGGTGGTGCAGCCGCCGCCGCGCTGGCCTTTGGCTGGGGTGGGCGCAATGTGGCTGGCAAGGTGCTGGAAGATATCTACGCCAATCCGCCAAAACCGAAGGCTCCGGCAGCGCGCAAGCCCGCGGCAAAGTCACCGGCAGCCAAGAAATAGGCGCTGGCGAACAATTTGCAGGAGGGCGGGTCCGAAAGGA
>TARA_R100001244_G_scaffold129286_1_pt1 | contig 48732 bp, 39 predicted proteins | sample TARA_R100001244 | Tara Oceans TARA_R100001244 (sample SAMEA2621564) | marine metagenome | biome: marine biome (ENVO:00000447); feature: mesopelagic zone (ENVO:00000213); material: "saline water (ENVO:00002010), including plankton (ENVO:xxxxxxxx)" | depth 790 m
TTCACTGGTGCCGGCACCGATCTCGTAGAGCTTGGCGTCGCGCCACAGGCGGCCGGGGGAGTAGTCGTTGATATAGCCGTTGCCGCCGAGGATCTGAATCGCCTCACCGGCAAGCCAGGTGGCTTTTTCTGCGGTGTAGAGAATCACTCCGGCGCAGTCCTTGCGGACCTGGCGGGCGTGACCGGTGCCCAGGGAGTCGAGGTGCTTGCCGACGGCGTAAAGATAGGCGCGGCAGGCTTGCAGGGTGGTGTACATGTCGGCGACCTTGCCCTGGATCAGCTGGAACTCGCCGATGCTCTGGCCGAACTGCTTGCGGTCGTGGATGTAGGGAATCACCACATCCATTGCCGCTTGCATCAGCCCCAGCGGCCCGCCGCTGAGTACCGCACGCTCGTAGTCGAGGCCGCTCATCAGCACCTTGACGCCTTCGCCAACGCCGCCGAGTACGTTCTCTTCCGGCACCTCGACATCCTGAAACACCAACTCGCCGGTGTGTGAGCCACGCATGCCGAGCTTGTCGAGCTTCTGCGCACAGCTGAAGCCTGGCGTGCCTTTTTCAAGAATGAACGCGGTCATGCCCTTGGCGCCGGCGGTCAGATCGGTCTTGGCGTAAACCACCAGCACGTCGCAATCCGGGCCGTTGGTGATCCACATCTTGGTGCCGTTGAGCACGTAGCGGTCGCCGCGTTTGTCGGCACGCAACTTCATCGACACCACATCGGAGCCGGCATTCGGTTCGCTCATGGCCAGGGCGCCGATGTGTTCGCCGCTGACCAGTTTGGGCAGAAACTTGTCTTTCTGCGCGGCGCTGCCGTTGCGGTTGATCTGGTTCACGCACAGGTTGGAGTGGGCACCGTAGGACAGGCCGATGCCGCCCGCCGCGCGCGAGATTTCCTCCATGGCGATCATGTGCGCCAGGTAGCCCATGCCCGAGCCGCCGTACTGCTCGGGAACGGTCATGCCGAGCAGGCCCATATCGCCGAACTTGCGCCACAGGTCCATGGGGAACTGGTCGGTGCGATCTGCGTCTTGCGCGCGCGGGGCAATTTCCTTGGCGGCAAAGCTGGCGACGGAATCACGCAGCATGTCGATGTCTTCGCCAAGGAAGAAATTCAGTCCGGGCAAATTGCTCATGGTCCAGTTCTCCTCAAATGAGTGTCGATTGTTTGGTTCATCACGCCGATAGCCGCAGTGCTGCCTGGCAGCGTTGCTCGGCGGTGTTCAGCTCCAACTGCATGTGCTGGATGTCCACCATCTGTTGTTCGAGTTGTTGCCGGCGCGCGACGATCTTTTCCAGGAGGCGGCTCAACTGCTTGTGATTGCCGCCTGCGGGGTCGTACATGCCGATCAGCTCCTTGCATTCGGCGAGGGAGAAACCAATGCGCTTGCCCCGCAGGATCAACTTCAGGGTGACCCCGTCGCGTACCGAGTAGATACGCTCCTGACCGCGCCGCTGTGGCACCAGCAGCCCCTGCTCCTCGTAGAAACGGATGGTGCGGGTGGTCACCTCCATCTCACGGGCGAGCTCGGAAATGCTGTATGTCCTTGGCATGCTCACGCGCTTATTACCTTTACGTTAACGTTCATCCGCTGCCGTCGATCCAGCACCGCTGTGTTGCCTGGCGGCGCTCGATTCAGCGACCCGCCGACTTGCGGCGGGGCCTTTGATCACAGTTGGGTTGCGTGGATTCGTTCGGCTTTGTCGGCTTTGCTGGCATCGTGGAACTGACCGCCATTGCGCCACTGATCGAGAAGCTGGGCCTGCTGTGCTTGCGCATGCGCCAGATAGCGCTCCTTGACCGGGCCATAGCCGCGGACGCTGTCTGGCAGGCTGGCCAACTGGACCGCGAGGTCGAGGTTGTCCGTGTTGAGGTCCGCCAGCAGTTGGTAGAGCATCTGCTCGTAGCTGCCTAACCACTCACGCTCGACCTTGCGCTCATGGGTGTAGGCGAACGGATCGAGCCAGGTATTGCGCAGTATCTTGAGTTTGGCCAGCAGCTTGAAACCCTTGAGCATCCACGGGCCAAAGCTGCGTTTTGCCGGTTCGACGCCAGGTGCGGCCTTGTTCAGCAGTGGCGGGGCGAGGTGGAAGCGCAGGCTGTAGTCGCCCTCGAAGGTCGCGTCGATCTTCTTGAGGAACTCGCCATTGGTGAACAGGCGCGCCACTTCGTATTCGTCCTTGATAGCCAGCACTTTGAAGTAGTAGCGCGCTACGGCTTCGGTGAGCGGGCCGGGTTGGCCGGCGAGTGCGGTCTCTGCCGTGCGGAACTGTTCGACGCGATCCTGGTAACGCTTGCCGAGGGCGGCGTCGTGGTAATCGGTGAGGTAGCTGACGCGCCGCGCGATGGTTTCTTCCAGGCTCTGCGACAGCTGACGGTCGCGGCTCTCGACCTTGCCGGCGGCGAGCTTGCGCTGCACCCGTGGCAGGTCGACTGCCGCGCGACGGCCCCAGGTGAAGGCCATGCGGTTGAATTCCACGGCGGTGCCGTTGAGCTCGATGGCTTGCAACAGCGCAGCTTCGCCCACCGGCAGCCAGCCTTGTTGGTAGGCAAAACCGAGCATGAAGGTGTTGGTGGCGATGGAGTCGCCCATCAGTGCGGTGGCGATCTGGCTGGCGTCGATAAAGGTGGCCTGCTGCTCGCCGACCGCCTCGTTGATCTGCGCGGACATGCCCCGGGTGCGGAACTGCGGGTCGGGGTGGGCGTGCAGGTCGCCGCTTTCCGCCTGCTGGGCGAAGGTGCGGACGAAGGCGCTGGTGATGCTTTCCTCGCTGTTGATCAGGGCGTGGGTGACTCCCTGGCGCAACTTCGAGAGTGTCTCGCTGTTGGCGCTCACCACCAGGTCGCAGCCCAGCAGAAGGCTGGTTTCGCCCTCGGCGATACGTGGTGCGAACAATTGTTCCTGGCGTGCGGCAATGCGGATGTGCGACCACACCGCGCCGCCTTTCTGCGCCATGCCGGCCATGTCCAGGTTGAGCGCGCCCTTGCCTTCGATAAAGGCCGCCATGCCGAGCAGGGCGCCAATGGTGACCACGCCGGTGCCACCGACACCGGTGACAAGGATGCTGTAAGGCTGATCCAGGTTGAGTGGCGCGGGTTGCGCCAGCTCCCAACGTTCTTCGTTGTTGTCGGCCAGGGCCTTGGGCTTGCGCAGCTTGCCGCCTTCGACGGTGACGAAGCTCGGGCAGAAGCCGGACAGGCAGGTAAAATCCTTATTGCACGACGACTGGTCGATCTCGCGCTTGCGGCCGAACTCGGTTTCCACTGCGACCACTGACATGCAGTTGGATTTGCTGCTGCAATCGCCGCAGCCTTCGCACACCGCTTCGTTGATCACCACCCGGCGCGCCGGATCGGGGAATTTGCCGCGCTTGCGCCGGCGGCGCTTTTCGGCGGCGCAGGTCTGGTCGTAAATCAGCGCCGAAACACCGGGGAATTCGCGCAGCTCTTTCTGCAGCTCATCCATCTGCTCGCGGCCGTAGACCGGTACATCATCGGCCAGGTCCTTGATGTCCTGGTACTTGTCCGGGTCGTCACTGACCACGAGGATGCGCTGCACGCCTTCGGCGGCGAGCTGGCGGCTGATCTGCGCCACGCTGAGGCTGCCGTCCACGGGCTGGCCGCCGGTCATGGCCACGGCGTCGTTATAGAGAATCTTGTAGGTGATGCGTGCCTTGGCCGCGACCGCTGCGCGAATCGCTAGCAGGCCGGAATGGAAGTAGGTGCCGTCGCCGAGGTTGGCGAACACGTGCTGGGTCTCGGTGAACGGCGCCTGGCCGATCCAGGCCACGCCTTCGCCGCCCATCTGGCTGAAGGTCTGGGTTTGTGGGTAGATCCAGGCGGCCATGTAGTGGCAGCCGATGCCAGCCAGTGCGCGGCTGCCTTCGGGGACCTTGGTCGAGGTGTTGTGCGGGCAACCTGAGCAGTAGTGCGGCACCCGATCCATCAGGTTATTGAAGTTATCCTTGCTGGCCAACTGCGCGTCGAGTACCGCCAGGATGACCTGCAATGGGCCGCTCTGGTGCAGGCGCAGAATGCGCCGGGCCAGGGCGCGGGCAATCTGTGCCGGGGTCAGCTCGCCGATCGCCGGCAACAGCCAGCCGGTGTGCGGCAGGCTCCACTCGCCCTTGTCGTCGAACTTGCCGACGATGCGCGGACGCACATCCTCGCGCCAGTTGTAGAGCTCTTCCTTAAGCTGGTATTCGATCAGGTGGCGTTTTTCTTCGACCACCACGACTTCTTCCAGGCCGTCGGCGAACTGACGCACGCCCTCGGCCTCCAGCGGCCAGATCATGCCGACCTTGTACACGCGCAGGCCAATCTGCTGCGCCAGCGCGTCGTCGATGCCGAGAATTTTCAGGGCTTGGCACACGTCCAGGTAAGACTTGCCGGACGTGATGATGCCGATACGCGCCTTGGGCGAGTCGAGCACGATGCGGTCGAGGCGGTTGACCTTGGCATACGCCAGTGCGGCATACAGCTTGTGTTCCAGCAGGCGCTGCTCCTGAGCCAGGGGCGGGTCCGGCCAGCGGATATTCAGGCCACCTTCGGGCAGGGCGAAGTCGGGGATCACCGGCTGTACCCGTTGCGGGTCGACATCGACGATGGCCGCGCTTTCCACGGTGTCGGCCACTGCCTTGAGTGCTACCCAGCAACCGGAGTAGCGCGACATGGCCCAGCCATGCATGCCGTAGTCGAGGTATTCCTGTACGCCGGACGGCGCCAACACCGGCATCATCACTGCCTTGAAGATGTGCTCGGTCTGATGCGGCAGCGAGGAGGAGCGGGCGCCATGGTCGTCGCCAGCAATCGCCAAAACGCCGCCGAACTTCGAGGTACCGGCGGCATTGGCATGGCGGAACACATCGCCGCAGCGATCCACGCCTGGGCCCTTGCCGTACCACATGCCGAATACGCCGTCGTACTTGGCGCCTTCGAAGATGTTGACTTGCTGGGTGCCCCACAGCGAGGTGGCGGCGAGGTCTTCGTTGACCCCAGGATGAAAGACTGTGTGGTTCTGCTTGAGGTGGTCGCGGGCTTTCCACAGCGCCTGGTCGAGCGTGCCCAGGGGCGAGCCGCGGTAACCGGAAATGAAACCTGCGGTATTCAGGCCATTGGCCAGATCGCGCTGGCGCTGCATTAGGGGCAGGCGCACCAGCGCCTGGATGCCGGTTAGCAATACTTTTCCGCTTTGCTGAACGTACTTGTCGTCCAGTGAGGGAGACGTGCTCATGGCTAACCTCCAGTCTTATTCTTATCGATGCAGCCAGCCGTGGCGGAGCTGCGTATAGATTTGAACAGATTATTGGTTAGTGTTTAATTATCTTAAAGTGATAAAAACTGGTTTTAGGTATTTGATAAACAGATACCTGCTGCGGTGAATTGCGGCTGCGCGGTGCCTTCCGCTCTGTAACCGAACGTCGCGAAAGGTACGCCAGGCAGTGACAGTGCATTTCGGCGATAGCGTTGTGCATTTCATCGATAGTCTGATTCGTTGTCTCTTCTCTTGCTCTTCCGTCTACTCATTCCACGTCTCCGCCATGGGGACGGCGCATCCGCAGCGAATAAAAATAATGAGTGTGATGGAGGTTTTCCGATGTCGAGTGCCAACCTGATAGCGACCCGTCTGGCGATTGGCGTGGCAATCGCCTTGGCCTGTAGCGGTCAACTGCAGGCGAAGGAGTTCGCGACAGCGAATCCAGATTTGAATCTGCGCTGGGACAATACGCTACGTTACAACCTGGGGGTGCGTGCCGAGGAGCGCGAGCGGGCGCTGGCCAACAATGCCACCTACGATGAGTCCGATTCCAAGTTCGACCGCGGCGATGTGGTCACCAACCGCATCGATTTGATGAGCGAGTTCGAACTGGCCTACCAGCAATACCATGGCTTTCGCATCAGCGGCGCGGCCTGGTATGACCAGGCGTATGCCGATAGCGATGTCGAGACCGCCGCCGGCAATGTCTATTATCCCGGTGCTTTTCCCGGCGCGAGCACGCCGAGTTACCGCGATGGTCACTACTCGGCCTTCACCAAGCGCTACCACCGCGGCCCCAGTGGCGAGTTGTTGGATGCATTCGCGTTTACCCGCTTCAACCTTGGTGATACGCCCGTCAGCCTGCGTGCTGGACGGCATACGGTGTACTGGGGCAACGGCCTGCTGATTCCCGGCCATGCGGTTTCCTATTCTCAGGCCCCGCTCGACGGGCGCAAAGCGGTGAGTAACCCCGGCACCGAAACCCGCGAGATCTTCCTACCACTCACCCAGCTATCGGCGCAGGCGCAGATCAGCGATAGGCTGTCGCTGGCCGCGCAGTACTTCCTCGAGTGGGACACCACCCGTGCACCGGAGGGCGGCACCTACCTGGCGTCTGCCGACGTGGCCCTGGAGGGGCCAGATCAGTTGCCGCTGTTTCAGGGGTTTGCCCGCCCGCTGATCGATCCGCTGACCCCGGACAACCGTGGCAATTGGGGCGTGATGGGCACTTACAGCCTGGATTTTCTGCACTCGGATATCGGTCTGTACTACCGCGAATATGATGACTACACGCCCTGGGGCCTACAGGTCGGTGCCGACTTCGCGCGCTACGTCTATGCCGAGAACGTCAAACTCTATGGCCTGAGCTGGGCGGCCGGGCCGGTGCTGGGCGGCGGCTCGTTGGGCGTCGATCTGTCCTACCGCAAGAATGCTTCGCTGATCTCCAGCAATTTCAACGCCGTGGATAACCAGGGCGCACGCGGCGATACCTGGCACATGGTCGTCAACGGTCTGTGGCTGCTACCGCGCACCGCATACTTCGATACCGGCAGCTTCATCGCGGAACTGGCCTACAGCCACGTGCAGAAAGTCACCGAGCATGAGGAGTTGTATCGCGGCGAAGGCTATGGTGGTTGCGCCGCAGGGCAGGACAAGGCCTGGGGCTGCGCGACACGGGATTATGTCGGTGTCGCGTTCAACTTCGCCCCGCAATGGCTGGGGGTGTTCCCCGGCTGGAACATTTCCGCGCCGATGAGCCTCGACTACGGCCTTTCCGGTAATGCGGCCAACGGTGGCGGCAGCGAGGGCAAGTACAGCTACAAGGTCGGCATCAAGGGCACTCTGGACGAGCGCTACGACGTCACCCTGGCTTATATCGGGTATGGCAGCCAGCGCAAATATGCCGACATCGCCGGTGTAGGCAAGACGGTGGTGGGCGGTACCGGCGATATCGGTCTGTCTGACCGCAACTGGCTCTCGCTGACCTTCAGCACCGCGTTCTGATTGATTGCCAAGGCCCGCTGGCGGGCCTCCGGCAACCCACCTTTGACGATAACCCGGTTCGTGCTGCGAATGCTGTGCGGCTTACGCGTGCCTGTTTGTTCGCGTGCGTTATGCATGGTTGCAGGCGATTACCACAACAATGACTGGAGGTCTTCATGACTATAAATACCTGTGCGCTGGGTTTGTTGGCGGTGCTGCTGGCCGGTGCCGCAGTTGCCGATGACCGCACCTCGCCGAGTGACCTTGGCACCACGCTGACCCGCTTCGGCGCCATCGCCGCCGGCAACGCCGATGGCAGCATTCCCGCCTATGACGGCGGCCTCAAGGTTGCCGCCGGGTTGCAACCTAGCGACGGCTTCTGGCCCAACCCCTTTGTCGCTGAAAAGCCGCGCCTGCGCATTGATGCGAGCAACGTCGAACAATACGCCGCGCAGTTGTCCGCCGGGCAGATGAAGCTGATCAAGGACAATCCCCAGAGCTATTTCATGGAGGTTTACCCGACTCATCGCACGGCGGCCTTTCCCGAGGCGTTTCTCGCCGCCACTGAGCGCAACGCCAGCAACCCGGAGTGCAAGTCACTAAACGACGGCCTTTCGATCAGTGAAGCCTGCCGCGGCGGCCTACCGTTCCCGCTGCCCAAGGACGGCCAGCAGGTGATGTGGAACTACATCCTCAACTACCAGGGGATCAATGGTTGGGACTGGAACCACAGCGCCTATGTGGTCAATCAGGGCCACGCCACATTAACCAACACCAACCGCGCCACCGGCGAGAAGCCCTACTACCAGCTTGATGTTCCCGGGCGTGACCCGCGCATGGCCCAGCGTATCTGGTCGCGCATCATCGCTCCGGCACGCACCGCCGGGCAGGCATCCGGTTACTGGGATTACCTCGATCCGGTGGCTAATGCACGTTCCGCCTGGAGCTATTCAACCGGCCAGCGGCGCGTGCGCAAGGCCCCGGAGTTCGCCTACGACACCCCCAACTCGGCTTTTGGTGGAGTGGCCTTTTACGACGAAATCTTCCTGTTCTCCGGAAAGATGGACCGCTTCGACTGGAAGCTGCTGGGGAAGAAGGAAATGCTGATTCCCTACAGCAATTACGACCTGAAATGGAAATGCGACATGGCCACCAAATTGATGGAGAAACACATCAATCCGGCCTGCGAACGTTGGGAGCTGCACCGCGTCTGGGTGGTCGAGGCGACCCGCAAGGACGGTGTGCGTCACGCGCAAAAATCCCGCCGCTACTACATCGACGAAGACACCTACGGTGCTGCGTTGTACGACGCCTGGGACGACAGCGGGGCGATGTTCCGCAGCGGCGCGCAGTACAACATCCAGGCCTATGGCATCCCCAATAATCCGCAAAACGATGCCTATTCGCTGTACGACTTCACCCGTAACCAGTACGGCATGTTCGGCAACGGCCCGACTCGCTATCGCCAGGCTCCGGTGGCCGAGCGCGAAGCCAATCCGCAGACCATCGCCAGCGGTCAGACCCGCTGACACCCGTGATTGAGCTGGGCGCAGTGCGCTGCGCCCGAACCTTGCTGCAACAGGAGAGCGTCTATGCAACGACTTCAAGGAAAGGTGGCGCTGATCACCGGTGCCGCCAGCGGCATCGGCCGTGCCTCCGCGCAGATGTTTGCCGCTCAGGGCGCGCACGTGGTGGTCACCGACCTCTACGGTGATGCGGCGCAGCGGGTGGCACAGGCGATTGTCGACAGTGGTGGCAGTGCCATCGGGCTAAAGGTCGATGTTGGCGTCGAGGACGATCTGCAACGGATGATCGACAGCAGCTTGCAGGCCTTCGGCCGGATCGATGTGCTATTCAACAATGCCGTGAGCAAGAACCCGGAAACCGCGCGCGACGTGGATTTCCTCAATTTCAATCAGGCGCTGTTCCACACCAACATGCGGGTCAATGTGCTCGGCGGCGTGCTGGCCTGCCAGTACGCCTTGCCGCACATGCTGGCGCAGGGCGAGGGGTCGATCATCTTCACCTCTTCGACCAGCTCGATCGCCGGGGAGGTGGCGCAGTTCAGCTATGGCGCCTCGAAGGCGGCGCTGAACTGGTACGTGCAGAGTATCGCCGCGACTTTCGGCAAGCGCGGTGTGCGCTGCAACGCGATCTTGCCCGGGGTCATCCGTACCGCGGCGCTGGAAGGCTGGGCCAATGCGCAGATGACCCAGGCCTTTCTCGATATCCAAAACGTGCCACGTCTCGGCGAACCGGAGGATATTGCCGCCATGGCGCTGTTTCTCGCTTCCGACGAGTCGCGCTACGTCAATGGCGCGCTGCTGCGGGTCGATGGCGGCATGAGCTGCGCGACCCCCATGGTGCCAGTGGTGCGGGCCTACCTCTGAGGCTCACGCGAAGTCCGAACATTCCATCAACGAAGCGGGATTCCCTCATGGGTATACGACAAGAAAGTTTCATCCGTGAATTTTGTGACGCCTGGGGCGACGGCACCCTGGAGTCACGTCCGCAGGTCGACAAGATCATTGCCATGATGGCCGAGGACGCCGTCTGGCAATTGTGGGTGCCGGGCGGTCTGGTCATCCGCGGCCGCGCCGCGCTGAGGCAGGAGATCGAGCGGCAGATGACCTACGTGACGCAGAACAAATGCACGATCCGGCACATGGTGTCCTCGGACAACGTGGTGATGACCGAGCGCGACGATTATGCGGTGTCCAGCGGCAAGCCGATGCCGCATTCGATGGTGGCGGTTTATGAACTGGATGAGCACGGGCTGATCAAGGCGTGGCGCGAATACCTGGATACCGCGGACCTGGCGAAGAAAAAGGGCGTACCGCTCGAACAGGTCGGTGGCCCCAGCCTGAGCCAGGCCATGGGCTGAAGACACGCCGCGTGGCCGATGTGTAATCCAGACAACCTTGGGGATAAATCCAGATGCAAATGTTAGACGAGCAAGTCGGTGCGAACGCGCTGATCGAACAGAAATTACGCACCTTCGTAGAGCAGCTTGTCGGCGGCAAGGTCACCGGCATGCAGCGCTTATTGCGTTGGCGGCCGGCGTGGAACCTTGAGCTTGAGCGCGACGGTGAAACCCTGCAGCTGCATCTTCGGGGCGAGCGGGGAGGCGATGTTAGCCCGTTTCCGGACCTGCGGCGCGAAGCGGATATCCTCAGCCTGCTGGGCCAGCAGGGTATCCCGGTTCCGCATATCTACGGCTACTGCGAGGACCCACCGGCCATCGTCATGGCGTTGGTTGCTGGCACGCGTGACGTCGCTGCCGCAGCCAATGCGCAAGAGCGACGTTCGGTCGCCCGCCAGTATGTGCGGGCGATGGCGGCCATGCATCAGCTGCCGCTCGAGCCTTTCGTCGCGCAGGGCATCGCGCTACCGCAAGGCGCCGATGCGATCACCCTGGCCGGGCTTGAGGCCTATTACCCACTGTACGTCCGCAACAAGACCAAGCCGCAACCCCTGGCCGAATTCGCCCTGGGCTGGCTGCGCCGCAACGTGCCGCAGCACCGTATCAAGCCTGCGTTCGTGCAGTACGACTCCGGTCAGTATCTGTTCGAAAATGGCCAGGTCAACGCACTCTATGATTTTGAATTCGCGATGATCGGCGACCCGCTGGCGGACCTTGCGTCGGCGCGCATGCGCGACAACTACGAACCGCTGGGGGAGCGTTTCAGCGATCTGTACCGCTACTACCAGGAAGTCACCGGCGAGGCCGCCGATGCCGACGTGGTGCGCTACCACACGGTGCTGTTTTCCACCGTCAGCACTATGCAGTTCTCTGCGACCGTCGCCACGCCGCAGCCGGGCGACCCACACGACACCTATATCGAGTTCGATATTGCCCTGCGCCGCGTGGTGGTGCATGCCTTGGCGGAGGCGATGGGTATCGCCATCGAAACACCGCAGTTGCCGATCGTGAGCGCTGGGCCGAACGCGCAATTGCTGATGATGCTGGCGGATGCCGTCGAGCAGATTGAGGTGAGCAGCGACTTCCAGAAATCCAAGCGCACTGCCGCAGGCAAAATTGTGGAGTACCTGAGCAAGGCCGACGCCATGGCGCTGCACCTACAGCACGTGGAGCAGAGCGACGTGGAGAAGCTGTTGGGGCTGCGTTTCGATGAGTACGGGCAAATCGATGAGGCGTTGGAGGCCTTCGTCAAATCGGCCGGCGCGGAGTACGACGAGCGCCTGCTGCGCCTGTTCATGGCGCAGATCGAGCGGCGTGTATTGGTTTACGGCGCCACGGCAATCGGTGGCTCGGCGAGCCATATCGACCTGCCGCCCATCGAGCCGCAGTGACGGTTCGCTTCACCCATTTGGCCATAGGCCTGGAGTCGATGATGTCGGAGCATGCCAAGCAAGCCAGTGAGGCACTGGCGTTCAAACATAAATATGGGCCTTGGGCGGTGATCGCCGGGGCCTCGCACGGGGTCGGCGCGGCGTTTGCCCAGCAGTTGGCCGCGCACGGTCTCAACTGCGTGTTGGTGGCGCGCCGCGCGGACGCCTTGGCCACGCTGCAGCAACAGTTGGTGACGCGCTACGGGATTGAAGTCGTGACGCTCAGCCTGGACCTGTCGCATGCCGATGCGACGACTCGCTTGGTCGCCGCCGTGGCGGAGCGCGAAATCGGTCTGTTGATCTACAACGCCGGTGGCGATCCTTATATCACCCGGTTCCTTGATACCTCGGCGGTCGATTGGAGCGCGTTGTTGCGCCTCAACACCCAGACCGTGATGGAGTGCTGCCATGCCTTTGGCGGGCGAATGCTCGAACGTCGGCGCGGTGGGCTGATTCTGGTTGGCTCGCAAGCCGCTTTGGGAGGTGTGCGCAAGCTGGCGATGTATTCCGCGACCAAGGCCTTCGCGATGAATCTCGGCGAGTCGCTGTGGGCCGAGTGGAAGGAGCGCGGCATCGATGTGCTGAACCTGCTCATCGGCACGGTGGACACCCCAACGATGCGCGAGGCGATGGTCAAACTGAACATTCCCGATGCGCTGAGCATGCCGCTGGCCAAGGCCGAAGACATCGTTGCCGTTGCGCTGCGCGAGCTTGCCAATGGGCCGACGCTGATCCATCCCGAGGATGTCGTCGCCAGCGACCCACAGGCTAAGCCTGGCCTCGCCCGCCATCGGCATGTGCTGAAGAAAAGCGCCGAAGCGGCGCTGTTCATCGGTGCTGACTGAGTGGCGCGACCGTCGGTGCTGGCGGTCGCTGCGAGGCAGTCGATTCTTCTCCCGAGACGAGTATTGTTCATGAAAAACTTCAACAACATGGAGTTCAAACGCGGCTGGCGCGTGTTGATTCTGGCGATTGTCGGCGTTGCCACCAGTTCCAGTTCGCTGCTGCTGTACAGCTTCAGTTCGATGATCATCCCGCTCGAGCAGGCGATGGGCTGGGGCCGTAGCGAATTACAGGCGGCCATCACGGCCTTGTCCCTGGGCACGATCGTGGCTTCGCAGTTGGCCGGCTGGCTCAACCTGCGTTATGGCCTGCGGGCCGTCACCTTGGTCTCACTGGTCACCCTGTCGCTCAGCCTGTACCTGCTTACGCATATGGGCGGCTCGATCTGGAGCCTGTACCTGGGGTTTTTTCTGGTGCCGCTGGCGGGCCTGGGTACTTTGCAGATCACCTGGTCGCATTTGGTCAACCTGTGGTTCGAGGAAAACCGTGGCTTTGCCCTGGCGATCATTCTCAGCGGCTCGGGCCTGGCGGCTATCGCTTTGCCACTGCTCACCACCTGGTCGATCAGCCGTTGGAACTGGCAGGCGGGATTTTTCGCCCTCGGCCTGTTGCCAGTGATCTTCGCCTTGCCGCTGGCCCTGCGCTGGTTGCTGCCGGTGGTGCCGGTGGGCCGTGCGGCGGCGCCAATGAGTAACGACGTGAGTCGTTTGCCGGGGATCGTGTTGAAAGAGGCCCTACGCTCTTGGCGCTTCTGGATCTGCAACCTGTCGATGACCCTGGTGGTGGCCTGCGTGGTCGGCATGGTCACCAACATCGTGCCCTTGTTGCAGGATCGCGGGCTGACGGCCACGCAGGCCAGCCAGGTGTTCAGCACCTTTGGCATCTCGCTGATCCTTGGACGGCTGGTGGTGGGGTATCTGATCGATCGGTTGTGGGCCCCGGGCGTTGCCGCGCTGGCCTTGCTGATGCCGGCTTTCGCCTGCCTGATATTTGCCTTTGCGGAAAACAACCTGCTGCTATTCACCCTTGCCACGATGCTGGTAGGGATTGGCGCCGGTGCGGAATTCGATATCGCGGCCTTTCTGATCGCCCGCTATTTCGGCATGCGTGACTATGGTCGCTTGTTTGGCGCGCATTTGGGCCTGATCACCGCAGGTGCCGCCACGGCGCCTTTGTTGTTCGGCGCGTTGTTCAGCATGACTGACAGCTATTCGGGTCTGCTCGGTTTCAGTTTCGTCTGTTTTGTGGTCGGGCCGCTGTTGCTGTTGACGCTGGGTGGTTACCCGGTGTTCAAGCGCGAGGCGCTCCCTGCGTATTGATTTGTGCCACATGATATTGAACAAATATTAAATAAGTGTTCCATTATGTAGTGCCCAGATGGGGTCCCATAACAAAACTTCCAAGGAGACTTTCTATGCGTGCTGCTGTGATTTCCGAGCGCAATGCCCTGCCGGTAGTCGGTGAATTTCGTGAGCCAGAGCCGCAGGACGGGGCTGTTCTGATTGATGTCGATACGGCCGGGTTGGGTGGCTGGGATGTCCTGGGGGCCTATCGCCTCGGCGTGGAATACCCCTGCGTCATTCGTGGTGAGGGCGTCGGCCGCGCCGAAGACGGGCGTCGGGTGTACTTCGGCGAGCGCTCGGTGCTGCCGTTCGGCGCCTGGGCAGAACGCACCTTGGTGCCGGCTGCAGAAGTCTGGAATGTGCCTGACGATGTCGACGATAAGACTGCCATCAGCATGGGTATCGCCGGCACCGGTGCCATCGTGCCGCTGGAGAATGCCAAGATCCAGAAGGGTGAGAAGGTGCTGATCCTCGGCGCCACCGGCACCCTCGGGCAGATCGCTTTGCAACTGGCCCGCCACATGGGCGCTGGTAAGGTGGTGGGGGCGGCGCGTTCCGAAGAAGCATTGCTGCGCCTGAAATCGCGAGGCATTGCCGATGACGTGGTGCGCCTGGGTGGCGACGACGATGTCGCGGCACTGAAAGAGGCTGCCGGTGGTGGTTTCGATGTGGTTCTGGATCTGGTCTGCGGCCAGCCGATGCTCACCTCACTGAAGGCGACCAACTGGGGCGCGCGGATTCTGACCGTCGGTACCGGGGCTGGGCGCCAGCTCAATCTCGATATCGCCGACCTGCTGTTCCGTTCGCTGTCCTGCATCGGTACTGGCCAGCGCCCGCCCGCCGACCGCGAGCAGATATGGCTGCGCTTGCTGAAAATTGCCAAGGAGCAGGAGATCCTGATCGACTACGCCGATTACACCCTGGACCAGGCCGCCGAGGCGTGGGCAGCGCAAGTGTCTGGCCCGCACGCCAAGATCACCGCGCGTATCCGCGGCTGAAGCTGAGCTCGCGTTTGGCATAAGCGCTCAGCCTATTGCCCTGCCCCGCGGAAGGGGCATGGGCGGCATTGATAAAGGGTGATCAACTCTTCTATCCCTTTTTTGAGTGGCCTTGTGCCGACATTTCTCATCCTGTCGAATACTGCCGCAGATCATCGGCGCCGACTGCGGAGGGTCCGTTTTTGCTCGTCTGAGCGCCGTTGATACTGCACGCTAAGCACTCACGTCGTGATGGCCGCAGCGGCTTGCAGGCTGCTGTCGGAGCCTGAATAGCCAGGCAAACATATCCAGCTTTCTGTGCGTTGTGGATTGCCCGGCCTGCTCCTACATTTCCCCCTCTGCCCAGGTGCTCCGCTATCCACCGCCACTGCGTTCTGTTGGTCGGTAAATGGGGCACAGGCTGTGGGTCTATTTGTAAGGAAAGCCGCATGAATGTAGCAAGCGTTGTCGATCCCGAGCTGGCCGCCATGGCGCAAGTGCCCGGATTTGAGTTGTCGTTGGAGAACCTGCCGGCGGCACGTGATTATCTGCTGGAAATGCTGGCTGTTCCGGCTCAGGCGCTGTCATCTGCGGCTGTCGCGGTCGAAGAGCGGCATATCCCAGGTGAGGGCTCTGCACCCGCAGTGCGGGTGATTATCTACAGGCCGGTCTCAGCTGCATTGGCCACCCCCGCGATACTGGAAATTCATGGCGGTGGCTTTGTCATGGGCGTACCGGAGCAGAGTGATGGGCACAATCTCCAGTTAGCCGAAACCCTGGGCTGTGTCGTGGTGGCGGTGAATTACCGGCTCGCGCCTGAAGCGAGCGGCATGGCCGCTGTCGACGATTGCTACACGGTGCTGCGCTGGCTTTACCGCGACTCGGCAACTATTGGCGTCGATCCGCAGCGCATTGCGGTGCTGGGCGACAGCGCTGGCGGTGGGATTGCAGCGGGTTTGGTGTTGCTGGCACGGGATCGCGGCGAGGTGCCTATCGCTTGTCAGGTGTTGACGTACCCCATGCTGGATGACCGCACCGGGTCAACCGTCGATCCGGGTGATTACAGTGGCGAATTCAGCTGGCCACGGGGCCGCGCATTTATTGGATGCTGCAATGCCTTGACCCTGCGGCGGCCTGCCGGCAGATCAGCCAGCGGCAGGCCATGTGCCGTTGTTCATCAGGCTATCGAATGCTTCGGTCATTTCTTTGGCCGAGCTAGGGTAGTCATGGCGTACCCACCAGAGCCATAACCCAATCAGGGCACCGACAAAGCAACGTACCACCACCTCGCCGCGCAAGCCCTGTGAGTCGTAGAGGCCTTGCTTCTGATAATGCTCGCGCACCTGGATGATCAAGATGTTTTCCAGGTGGGCAAGAATGACGCCCTGCGATGGGCTGCTGAAAAACGAGGTGGTCAGCTCGGCGTGTCGCTCGGTGGCGGCGAACAGCCAGCTTGAGACATCCAGCAGCACCCGTCTGTCGCCGGATACTTCGCAGACCTTGGTGGGAGGCACACCGATGCTTTCGTAACCGGCGACCAGCAGGTCTTCCTTGTCGCGAAAGTGTGCATAAAAAGTGGAGCGGGCCACCCCGGTGCGTTCCAGTAACTCCTGCACCGTGATATCGCGATAGTCCTTCTCCAGCGCGAGCCGGTACATGGTGTCGAGCAGCAGTTCGCGGGTGCGCTGCGAGCGCAGTGCATGGCGGTTGCCGACCATGTCCGCGTGAGGCGCGTCCAGGTGGACAGGGTTTCGCTGCTTCATCCTGTACCTCTGCAAGGCTTTCTTATTGGAGTCATGGCGCCATGCGCACGGGCGCGATATAGCGGTGATGGAGGCAGCCTGGCACAGGCTTCGTCTGCTAGGCAAGGCAATGCGTGTAGATGGAAATTCTAATATTGAAAGCGGACGGTTTTTAAATTCTGTCTGTTGTGGGTTTTTAGGCCGAGACCTACCGTGCTCTCCGTCCATTAGAGACGACCGGAGAACAATAAAAATGACCACCGAACATGCTGTGCCTGCGCATATTCCGCCGCATCTGATTCGCAATTTCGATCTATGGGCCGAGCTCACCGCTCAAGGTGAAAACGCCTACGCCTGGGCTGCCAAATTGCACCAGAGCATGCCGCCGATTTTCTGGGTGCCGAGTCTGGGCTTTCTTCCAGGCACCTGGATTCCGCGCCGTTCAGCAGACTTACGGCGCATCCTGCAGGACCCGCAGACGTTCAGCAGCGTTGGCCTGACGCCATATCCGAGGCTGCTTGGTGAAAGCTGGCGGCTGGCGCCGCTGGAAGTCGACCCACCGGAGCATGCCAAATATCGCGCCTTGCTCAACCCGTTGTTCACACCGAAGAAGGTCGATGCGCTGGAGCAAGACATCCGCGAACTGGCCACCCAGTTGATTGGCCAGATCGCGCAGAGCGGACGCTGCGACTTCAACCAAGATTTCGCCAAACCCTTTCCGACCCTGATCTTCCTCAAGCTGATGGGCTGGCCACTGGCCGACCAGCCGCTGTTCCAGCATTGGACGCAGACGCTGATCAAGAGCGTCGACCCCCAGGTGGTCACGGAAAATGCGCAGGCTATCACCGGCTGGATTCGTGCGCACATCGCCGAGTGCCGGAAGAATCCGGGCGACGACTTCACCAGTTATCTACTGGCCAGCGAGATCGACGGGCGCCCGCTGACCGACGACGAAATGCTGGGTATCAACTTCCTGATCTTCATCGGTGGGTTGGATACCGTGACCTCCAGTATTGGTCTGTTTTTCCGCCACCTGGCGCGTAACCCCGAGCAGCAGGCGCAGCTACGCGTCAAGCCGGAGCTGATCCCTGACGCGGTGGAGGAACTGCTGCGCGCGTATTTCATCGTCAATATGCGCCGTACCGTGACCTGCGATGTGCAGATCGGCGAGGCGACGATGAAGAAGGGCGACATCGTGCTGATCAGCACCGAGCTGGCCAACCTCGACCCCGAGGTATTCGATGCCGCCGACCAGGTCGACTTCCTGCGCAGCGCCGGTCATGCGCCGCACATGGCGTTTTCCTACGGCGTGCACCGCTGTGTTGGCTCGCACCTGGCGCGCCGCGAATTGCGTATCGCCCTGGAACTGTGGCTGCAACTGATGCCGCCATTTCGCATCGCCGCAGACACCCAGCCGCGTTTCAACGCCTATGGCGTGTTCGGCATGGAAGACCTGCACCTGGAATGGGACCTGCCCAGTGCAACCGCTCATGCGCACGCTGTCCAGGCCCAGCAGGTGAGCCCATGAAGATCATCGTCGACAGCTTGGCCTGCGCCGGTCATGCGCGCTGCCATCACGTGGCGCCCGGGCTGTATGAGCTGGATGACAACGGTTACATCGCCACCTGCGGTTTTGTGGTCGCGGCGGGGCAGGAAGGGCTTGCCCTGCGCGGAGCCCGAGCCTGCCCGGAACGAATCATTCAGGTATCGACGAGCCCAGCACCGGCTGAGTTAGCTGTTACCGGCATAACGCATGCGCCATGCATGCGTAGTGCATGCCCCCGTACAAACGTGACCTTATTCGGCAATCCAGAAGAAAAAGAGATGTTATGAGCCAAACCTACGACTACATCATTATCGGGGCCGGGTCTGCCGGTTGCGTACTGGCCAACCGACTTTCCGCTGACCCCGAGGTGTCGGTGCTGCTGCTCGAGAGCGGGCCGGATCACACCAGCCCACTGATCGCGATGCCGCGCGGTATCGGCAAACTACTCAGCGCCGGCAACCCGCATGTGTGGAATTACCAGGCCGCGCGTGGCGAAGGCATGGCCAATGAACTATGGCTCAAGGGCAAAACCATTGGGGGCTCCAGTTCGGTCAACGGCATGGTCTACGTCCGCGGCGCACCGGCCGACTACGATGCGTGGGAAGCCCAGGGATGTACCGGCTGGGGCTGGAAAGACATGGGTCGGCAATTCGTCGCCCTGGAGGATCACCAGCTTGGTGCGGCGCAATGGCGCGGTGTTGGTGGCCCGCTCAAGGTCAGCGTGCACCCGGCGGGCGATCCGCTGTGCGAGGCGATCATCAGCGCTGCGGGCGAGGTGGGCGCCGCCCGCGTTGCCGATACCAACCATGTCGATGCGGTCAGCCACGGCGGGTTCGGTTATCAGCCGCAAACCACTTGGAACGGCCAGCGTTTCAGCGCGGCCAAGGCATTTCTCGACCCGGTGCGCGGTCGTGCCAACCTGACGGTGATGACCGGCACCGACGTGCAGCGCATCGAGTTTCGCCAGCGCCGTGCGGTTGCTGTGCACGCCCAGCGCGCATCCGCCCCGTTGCGCTTCGGCGTGCGCCGCGAGGTGCTGTTGTGTGCGGGGGCCATCGAGTCGCCGAAATTGCTACAACTGTCTGGCGTTGGCCCGGCCGAGTTACTTAAGCAGCATGGCATCGCCCTGGTGTGCGATGCACCGGACGTGGGCCGCAACCTGCGCGAACACGTGTACATGGCCATGCAGTACCGGGTCACCCGCGGCAGCCTGAATCATTGCTTTGCCGGCGTGGGCTTGCTGCGTTCGGTCATCCAGTACTTCCTGCGCAAGAAAGGTCCGATGACGCACGCGGCGCATGAGGCCGGCGGTTTCGTGAAAACCCGTCCCGAGTTGGAGCGCCCGGATGCGCAGATTGGCGTCAGCCTGTTTTCCATGGACGGCGACGGCAACCAGGTGATGATCGACAAGCAGCCGGGCCTGACTATCGGCGGCTACTTCCTGCGCCCGCAAAGCCAGGGCGAGATCCGCATTCAGTCGGCTGATCCGGCCATGCCGCCGCAGATCGTCGCCAACTACCTGAGTGCTGAAGTCGACCGCAGTTCGGCCATCTCGCTGTTCCGTTGGTTCCGCCGTCTGGCCGCGGAGCCGGCGCTTAAACCGTTCATCGTGCATGAGCTGACGCCTGGTCCGCAGGTGGAAAGTGATGAGGAGATCCTTGCCGCCTTCCGCCGCTACGGGCAGACCGCCTATCACGTCTCCGGCACCTGCCGCATGGGCACCGACCGCGATGCGGTACTCGATCCGCAACTCAACGTGCGCGGGGTCGAGGGCATTCGTGTGGTCGATACCTCGGTCATGCCCTGCCTGATTTCGGGCAACACCAATGCGCCGGCCATGGCGATTGCCATGCGCGCCGCGGAAATCATCACTGGGAAAGTCGCAGGAGCGGTAGGCGCATGAGTATTCCATTTACCCACCTGACTAAACTCTATATCGACGGTGCCTGGGTGGCGGCCGACGGTGCCAGCGAGGCCGTGCTCAACCCGGCCAGCGAAGCGGTGATCGGCCATGCGCCGGTCGGCGATAGCGTCAGCGCCGATGCCGCCATCGCCGCTGCACGACAAGCGTTCGACAACGGTCCCTGGCCCCGCTTGAGCATGGCCGAACGGGCTGACTACATGCGCCGCATGCACGGTGCACTGGTGGTGCGCCGCGAACAGATCGCCGCACTGATCATCGCCGAGGTTGGCTGCTCACAGGGCGTCACCTACGCCATGCAGGTGGACATGCCGCTGGCCCACGTGCTCACCGCCATCGACCAGTCGCTGCACAACGACGCGCGACAGATTCCGGTGGACGCGACGGTCAATCCGTTCAATCCGGCGGGGCCGATGATTCTCGGCAGCGGCAGTATCGAGCGCGAGCCTATCGGCGTGGTAGCGGGTATCACCGGCTACAACTTTCCGTTTCTGCTCAACCTGGCCAAGGTGTTTCCGGCCCTGCTGGCGGGCAACACGTTGGTGCTTAAACCATCGCCGTTCACGCCGTATTCGGCGCTGTTGTTCGGCCTGATCGCTGAAGAAATCGGCCTGCCCAAGGGCGTGCTGAACATTGTCACGGGCGGGGCCGAGGTCGGTAGTTTGCTGAGCAGCGACCCGCGGGTGGACATGGTGTCTTTTACCGGCTCCGAAGCGGTTGGCGTGAGCATCATGTCCCAGGCAGCCGCCACCCTGAAACGCGTGCACCTGGAGTTGGGCGGCAAGTCCGCGTTGATCGTGCGCCCGGATGCCGATATCCAGGCCACCGCCTTGGGCGCCATCGCCGGGCTGACGGTGAATGCGGGCCAGGGCTGTGCCTTGCTCACGCGCTTCGTGGTGCACAACTCGGTGCGCGAGCAGTTCGTGCAGATCGCCAAGGCCGTGGCCAGCCAGATGAAGATCGGTAACCCAGCCGACCCCAGCGTGGTGATGGGGCCACTGATTCGTGAGTCGCAGCGCGGCAAGGTCGAGCATTTCGTCGCCAGTGGGCGCGATGCTGGGGCGACCCTGGTGTGCGGTGGTGGCCGCCCAGCGGGATTGGCCAAGGGCTTTTTTAGCGACATCACCTTGTTCGATGACGTGCGCAACGACATGAGCATTGCCCAAGAGGAAATCTTCGGCCCGGTCGGCGTGACCATCGGCTTCGACACGGACGAAGAGGCCATCGCCATCGCCAACGACTCGCGCTACGGCCTCAACGGCGGCATCGCCACAGCCGACGCCGCGACCGCCTACCAGATGGCCCGGCGTATCCGCGCCGGCAGCGTCTACCTCAACGGTGGTGGCGGCAAGATGCCCTACGCGCCGATCGGCGGCTACAAACGCTCGGGCATCGGCCGAGAGTTCGGCCCGGATTGGCTGAGGGAGTTCACCGAGGAGAAATCGATCATTTATCCCATCGGGCGCTGACGCGTTTCGATGCGACCTGGTGTGGCCCGTACGCCACGCCATGGGGTTTCGACGCCTGCAATTTCGTCGAGCGCCCATCACGACTGAAAACAAAAACAAGAAGGTGGATTACATGAATGGCATGAGCAAACAAGATCGATGGTGGCTTACCCGGGGCGCCATGACGTTCCTGGCGCTAAGCGGGACGGGGCATGCGATGGGCGCCACCATCGAGATGGCCAACCCGGATATGCGCCTGCGTTGGGACAACACCGTTCGCTACAACCTGGGCATGCGCACGGAGGGGCAGGACAGCCGCATCATGCGTAGCCCCACCTACGACGAGTCCGACGGCAAGTTCGACAAAGGCGATATCGTCACCAATCGCCTCGACCTGCTGAGTGAAATCGACTTTTCCTACCGCCGGGAGTGGGGCGCCCGGCTCAGCGCGGCGGCCTGGTACGACCATGCCTACCGCGATGATCAGGTGCACAGTGCTGTCCCCGGCTATGCCACCAGCTACCACGACAATCGCTACAGTTCGCAAGTGAAGCGCTATGTGCACGGGCCTTCCGGCGAGATTCTGGACGCCTTCGTCTGGCGCAACTTCAGGCTCGGCGAGTCGTTGGTCAACCTGAAGGTGGGGCGCCATACCAACTACTGGGGCGAAGGGCTGTTGTTTGGCAGCCATGCCATTTCCTACTCTCAGGCTCCTACCGATGGGGTCAAGGCGGTGACCAGTCCGGGTATCGAAACCAAGGAGGTGTTCCTGCCTATCGGCCAGGTATCCGCCAAGGCGCAGGTCAGCGAGAGCCTGACGCTCGCTGGGCAGTATTTCTACGAGTGGGATTACACCCGGATTCCCTATGGCGGTACCTACTTCGGTGCGGCGGACCCGTTCTTCGAGGGGCCGGACCGTCTGCCGCTGGCGCCCAACGGTGCAACCTTTCAGCGTGGCTCCTCTCGCCTGGGTCGCGATGCCGCCAACTTTGGCCTGATGGCCAAATACGACGCCCAGGCCATCGAGTCGACCATTGGCCTGTACTACCGCCAGTTCGACGATTACCAACCCTGGCTGGCGCCACAGGTCAACCCGTTGGAAGGCAGTTACCGACTGGTCTACCCGCGTAACGTCAAGCTGGTAGGGCTGAGCTTCTCGCGCATGCTCGATACGGTGTCGGTCGCCGGCGAGCTGTCCTACCGCAAGGGCGGTGCGCTGAATGCCGTGGGCGTGGATCTGCAAGACCACGAAGGGCCGCGCGGCGACTCGATCCATGCCGTGGCCAACGCCATTTATGGGGTGCCTCGCAACTTCATCTCCAATAGCGCCACGCTGCTGGCCGAAGTTGCCTACAGCCACCTGCGCAAGGTCACCGACCACGAAGAACTGTATCTGGGCGAAGGCAGCGCCAACTGCATTGACCCACGCGTTGGTACGCCTGGCTCGGGCGACAAGTCGGACGGCTGCTCGACACGCGACTACCTGGCTGTGGCGCTCAATTACACCCCGCAATACCTGTCGGTGTTGCCGTCCTGGGACATGAGCGTGCCGCTGACCGTCAACTACGGCCTGCATGGCAATGCGGCCACGGCCGGTGGCGGCAACGAGGGTGCGTTGACTTGGTCGGCGGGGGTTCAGCTCACCTATGCGCAGCGTTTCGAGTTCGGTCTGCGTTACGCCGATAGCCGCGCCCAGTCCAAGACCCTGAATGATGGCAGCGTCGGTGGTAACGGAGCGGTGGGTGGCACCGACCGTGGCTGGCTGGCACTCACCTTCAAGACCTCCATCTAACAAATCCAATAACGGAGCCTTCCGATGAGAAATCAAATAGCCCTGGCGTTCGCTTTGATGGGGTTTGCCACATGCAGCCAGGCAGCGGTCAGCGCCGATGAGGCGCAGGAGCTTGGCAAGAGCCTGACGCTCTTCGGTGCCGTGCAGGCCGGCAATGCCGATGGCAGCATTCCGCCCTACGAGGGTGGGCTGCGCACCATCCCGGCTGGACACAAACCCGACAGCGGTTTCTGGGTCGACCCCTTCAAGGATGAGAAACCGCTGTTTCGCATCGACTCAAGCAATGTCGAGCAATACGCCGACAAACTCAGCGCAGGGCAGAAGGCCCTGCTGAAGAAGCATCCGGACAGCTGGTACATGGATATCTACCCGAGCCACCGGACTACGGCCTATCCCCAGGATATTTTGCAGGCGACGGTGCGTAATGCCACCGGCTGCAGCATGCTCAAGGATGGCTTGGCGGTCGATCCCACCTGCCGTGGCGGCTTGCCGTTCCCGATCCCGAAGAATGGCAACGAAGTGATCTGGAACCAGCAGCTGCGTTACAAGATCGGCCCTGGCTTCTCCACCACGAGCTCGTCCAACAGCTGGGTAGTGGACAGCAATGGCAGTGTGACCAAGGCCGCCGAATCCACCACCTTCGAGGAAATGCCGTACTACCAGGTCGGCCAGGCCGACCGCGATCCGGCGATGTACGCACGGGTATGGGCCATGGATACCTACCCCGCGCGTAGCGCCGGGCAACTGATCATCCTCGCCGATTACCTCGACCCGCAGAGCAAACCGCGCCTTGCCTGGAGCTACACCCCCGGCATGCGCCGCATCAAGCTGGCACCTGAGTTCGCCTACGACACCCCGGTGCCGAACCAGGGCGGGGTGAACCTGTTCGACGAGCTACAGATGTTCTCCGGTAGCCAGGACCGTTTCGATTACAAACTGGTCGGCAAGAAGGAAATGTACATTCCCTACAACGCCTACAAGTTCTACTTCGAGTGCGGGCAGGAGGAGCAATTTCTCAAGCACCACGCTAACCCGGTGTGCGAGCGTTGGGAGTTGCATCGCGTATGGGAGGTCGAGGCCACGCTCAAGTCTGGCAAGCGCCATGTCTACAGCAAACGGACCTACTACCTCGATGAAGATACCTTCGGCATCGGCCTGTACGACGCTTGGGATCAGAGCGGCGCGCTGTATCGCTCGCTGTTTCTCAGCGGGGTGCAGATCTACGACAAGACCATCCCCTACAACGTCAAGAACGTCAGCTATGACTTTAACAAAGGCATGTACGCGTTGGTCAACGACGCCCTGAAGGGTGGCTACCGATTCCATGACAAGCCGCACTCGGAGCGCGACATGAGCCCCGAATCGATTGTGTCCCTGGAAACGCAACGTTGATGCGCGTGTAGCAGGCCGCTGTTAGCCCAGTGCTCCGCTCCATGAGTTTTACGGCCCTTACGGGCCGTTTTTTTTGACGGCTTTTAACTCGGTTCAGTTAGCGCAGCGGCTGCCAGGTGAGTGGTTCGCCGTAGGCGCGTTTCAGCCCAAACGCTGGCGACGGAACTCTTCGGGGGTCAGGCCGACTGTTTTGTGGAAGGCCGCGGTAAAGGCCGCGGCATTCTGGAAGCCTGCCCCATACGCCACCTGCTTGATCAGCAGGCGCTGGTCGGCGAGCAAAGCCATGGCTTTCTCCACGCGCGCCTGGGCGACATAGCCACGCAGGGTCTTGCCAGTGGTGTTCTTGAAGTAGAGCGACAGCTTCCTTACCGGTAAGGCACAAACATTCGCCAGGCGGTTCAGGGAAAGGTCTTCCTCGGGGCCGGCTTCCACCAGCTCGTACACCAGCTTTAGCTGTCTGGCGCTAAGTTTGCCAACGACTTCGCTGACCTCCTGGGGGCCGAGAAACTCTCGCCGTAGATCCAAAGCGATGCTGGTCAACAGGCATTCGGTATGCAGCTCGCTGGCGAATCCCGGCGCAGCGACTTCTTCTGCCAGCCGCAGCAACGATGCCTGGAGGTAGAGGCTCTGCAGGTTGAGCATGCTTTCGTTGGCGCGTTCTTCCCAGTTCCAGCGATAAGCCGACAGTGCTCCCAGTGCCGTGGGGTCGAACAGGCAGATGAGTGCTTTCTGTTGGCAGACGCCATGCTTGAGATGAAACTCGGTACCATGAGGAATGAACAACAGCGGGCCAAGTTGCTTGAAGTGGCGCATGCCCTGCCCGGAAAAACGTCCGAGGTTGTATGCGCTGTCGTCGCGGTTGACGTTGTCAGCGGGCAACAGCAGACGTATCAGGCAGCTGTTGCGGATTTCCACCACTGCGGTTCCGGAACAGGACCACCGAGCATGCTCGACACGAATGTCGAAGCCTTTCTTGGATAAAGAGGCTTCAGTCTGAAAGTCGCCGGAATGTTCGGAGGTGTACTCGCTATAGTTGATCGCGTTCATCTTCTACCTTCAGCCGTTCTTATTGTTGGTGCTGAAACTCGGACGGTCGCGAGACCGCTTTAGGGAGCCGGCCACGCCTTTTCCGTGGGGCGGGGATCCGCTCGAAAATTGAGTTTACTCAGCGGCTGCTCGCAGGTAGTTCACAAATACACGTCGCAGGTATTAGAAAAACAAATGGCTAAGGGCAAGGACATTTCGATGCGTCAGCTGCGCTACTTTGTGGCGGCTGCCGACGCGGGGCAGTTTTCCCAGGCGGCACTCAAGGTGCACGTCTCGCAATCGGCGATTACCGCAGCGGTCTTACAGCTCGAACAGGCGCTGGGGGTCAGCCTGTTCGAGCGTTTGCCGTATGGCGTTGCGTTGACCGCTGAAGGCAATAAGTTTGCCCAGCATGCCCGGCATATTCTCGACACGTTGCAGGATGCACTCAGCGAACCGTTGTTCCTCGGCCACTCGATGCAAGGTGTGGTAAGGGTTGGCGCGTCTTATACGGTACTCGGTTATTTCTTGCCCGCCTTGCTGGCACGCTTCAAACGCAGTTACCCGCAGGTGGAAATCGACCTGCTCGACATGGACCGCGCGAGCATCGAGGCGGCTGTCGCGGGCGGTAGCCTGGACATGGGCTTGGCCATCGTCTCCAACACCCACAACCTGCAGCGTTTCGAACACCATGTGTTGATCCGCTCGCGGCGACAACTGTGGCTGTCGAGCCAGCATCCGCTTATTTCGGCGTCTGCGATCACCCTCGCCGACGTTGCCCAGCACGCGTACATCATGCCGACGGTGGACGAGGGCGAGGAGTCGGCATTGCGTTATTGGCGTACACAAGGCTTGGCGCCGGATGTGGCCTTTCGCACCTCCTCGATGGAGGCGCTGCGTGGGCTGGTCGCCCATGGTTTTGGCGTGACCATTCTGTCGGACATGCTCTACCGAGCTTGGTCGCTGGAAGGCAAGAAGATCGAGAGCCGACCTTTGGCCGATGCCATTCCGCCGATGGAGCTGGGGTTGATCTGGTGCCCCGACGCGCAATTGACGGAGCCGGCCCAGGCGTTTCGCCAGTTCCTGATAATGGCGTGTGCATCCTGAGTACTAACGGGTGAGCATTGCGGCCCGCTTGCAGCAGGCCGCAATGTTTGGCCGGGCGGCGCTGCCGGCTTAAGGCGTCAGGTTCAATTCGGCGCTGATGGCCTGGCGCAGGCTGGGGGCATCGGCGGCGACGTCCGGAGCAAAACGCCCGACTACTTGTCCGTCACGGCTGATCAGGAACTTCTCGAAGTTCCACTGCACCGCCGGAGCTGGCTCGGCTTCGATGCCGTAGCCCTTGAGGCGTTCGCGCATCGGGCCGTCGCCGCTGGCCAACGGTAGCGTCTCGGTAAGCAGGCGGTACAGCGGATGCTGTGCAGCGCCGGTCACTGCGATCTTGGCGAACAGTGGGAACTGTACGTTGTAGTTGAGGTTGCAGAACGCTTGAATGTCCTCATTGCTACCTGGTTCCTGGCCGTGAAAGTCGTTCGCTGGAAAACCCAGAATTTCGAACCCCTGTTCACGCTTTTCTGCATACAGCGCTTCAAGGCCTTCGTATTGCGGGGTGAGCCCACATTTCGAGGCGACGTTGACGATCAACAGCACTTTGCCTTTGAAGTGCTCGAGCGTCAGGTGGTTGCCTCCAATCGACGTCAGCGGAATATCGAAGAGTTTCTGACTCATACGCTTGCTCCTGCGGGTAAGGGGCGCGGCCCTTGAACAGTCTGCCGGGATGGCACGTTTGGGGCCGCGACGGTCATTCCTGGTTGCTGTTGTTGCGCTCGCGCATAGTGGCGGCGAAATCGCGTTTCAGGGTCGGGAAGTAGGCGATTTGTCCGCCCATGCCGCCGGCGATATCGATGGAGGCGGCGCTGATGAAGCTGGCGTAGTCGCTGGCCAGGAACAGGGCCATGCCGGCAACGTCTTCCGGCTTGCCGTAGCGGCCAATCGGCACCACTTTCATGACCATGGCATCGAACTCTTCGCGGCTCACGCCCGGGCCCATCTCCTTGTAGTGGCGGTCCCACTGTCCGGTGTCGATCCAGCCCATGTTCAGGCTGTTGACCAAGATGTTGTCCTTGGCCAGGGACATGCCCAGCGAGCGCGACAGGGCGACGCAGGCGGCGCGGTTGATCACCGAGGGGATGCCGTCTGGGGTCGGAATAGTGCCCGCCAAGGCATTGATTTCGATGATCCGTCCCCAGTGTTGTTCACGCATGTAGGGCACCACCGCTTGGACAAAGCGGAAATGGCCCATTTGTAGAATATTCGCATGCTCCAGGATGTCCTCCGGCGTCAGCGTGTCCAGGTTGCCGCCCTTGCCCTGACCGGCATTGTTGACCAGCACATCCACGCCACCCCAGGCATCGGCGATCTCCTTGACGAAGGCGTTGACCGCTTGGCTGTCGGTCACATCCACCGCCCGGGCAATTACCGCCTGGGCGTTTGCCTGTAAGGCCTGGCCGGCGCTGATGACGGCTTCTTCGGTACGTGCGCAGATGGCGATCCGCGCACCTTCTGCCGCGAATGCCTGGGCTATGGCCCAGCCGATGCCGCGCGAAGCACCGGTGACAATGACGCGCTTGCCACTGAGATCAATGTTCATAGGTCCTCCTTCTGGGTGAGGGGGCAGAGCGTTCGTTCGGCTCTTCAATTCCACTGGCGTGGATAGCGCCAAGTGGGCTCGGTGCTAGGCTTATTAAAGCTTAAATCTCACCACGACTAAAGATGATATTGAACAAATATCAATAATGTGTTTATTTTGCTTTTCGCCATGCGCGGGCTCTGTATCCAGCGTCTTACCTGATATTCACCTGGATACAGGCGTTTCCTTTGAGACGCTTTTCGTATTAGGTGCGTGCTTATTCTCAATAAAGAATCTAAATCTGGATATGGAATTACAGGATTTTATCCGCTAAGGTGTGCTTCACGATGAGTGGAACGATTCCGTCGTAAGTGTTCAGGTGTAGAGCCATTCTGTGGAATACCCCAACGCAGTCGTGACCTGCTTTTCTGTCTTAAGTCGTTGAAAAATAAGAATAACGGAGCTGAGATGAAAATGATTAGAACGCTTAGCCATATCTCGATGCCACGCAGTGTGCTGGCGCTCGCGATCATGAGTTCTGCCGGAAGTGCTGCTGCCCTGCAGCTCGATGTTGGTAACCCCGACATTCGTGTGCGCTTGGACACTACCGTGCGCTACAACCTGGGCATGCGCATGGAGGATCAGGAGCAAAAGATCCTCAACAACCCGAACTTCGATGAATCAGATGGCAAGTTCGACAAGGGCGACATCGTCACCAACCGTCTGGACCTGCTGACCGAATTTGACGTTTCCTACAAGAATGATTTTGGTGGGCGTGTCAGTGCGGCGGGTTGGTACGACAACGCCTACGATGACACCTCGGTTGAAAGCAGCGTTCCAGGGTTTTCGACGAGCTATAACGGCAACCGATACAGCCGTGAGGTTGAGCGCTACGTCAATGGCCCGTCAGGCGAGATCCTCGATGCCTTCGTATGGAGCAACTTCAATCTGGGCGCCGCGCCGGTCAACCTGAAAGTCGGTCGCCATGCGTTGTTCTGGGGTGAGGGCTTGCTGTTCGGCGCGCATGCCGTGTCCTACTCGCAGGCACCTACCGATGCGGTGAAAGCGGTCACCAGCCCAGGTATCGAGACCAAAGAAGTGTTCCTGCCCATCGGCCAGGTCTCGGCCAAGGCGCAGGTCACCGATAACCTGTCGATTGCCGGTCAATACTTTTATGAGTGGGATAACACCCGCTTTCCATACGGTGGCACCTATTTCGGCGCTGCGGACCCGTTCTTCGAAGGTCCCGATCGTTTGGCCGCTGGTCCAGGTTTCGATCTTAACCATGCAACCTCCAAGCGGGGGCGCGATGGGCAGAACTGGGGCGTGATGGCCAAGCTGGACATTGAAGCGATCGAGGGCACGGTGGGTGCTTACTACCGTGAGTTCGACGATTACCAGGCCTGGCTGGCCCCGCAGGTGGATGTCGCGCAGCGCTCGTACCGCCTGGTTTACCCGCGTGACGTCAAGCTCTATGGCGTGAGTATTTCCAAGGCCATTGGCGGTGCTGCTGTCGGGATGGATCTGTCCTACCGCAAGGACGGCGCACTCAATGCTACAGGCGTCAGCCTGCTGGATGACGAAGGCCCGCGTGGTAACACCATTCACTTTGTCGCCAACGCTGTATACGGCGTGCCGCGTAACTTCATCGCCAATAACGCCACCCTGGTGGCCGAGTTTGCCTACAGCCGCCTGGATAAAGTGACCTCCCACGAGGAGCTGTACAAAGGTGAAGGTTCCGCCGCGTGCCGGGATGTACAAAACGCTGCATTAGTCGGGGATAAATCGGATGGTTGCTCGACCGATGATTACTACGCCGTTGCGGTGAACTACACCCCGCAATATGTAGAGATCCTGCCATCCTGGACCCTGGATGTGCCCTTGACCGTCAACTACGGCCTGGAGGGCAACGCGGCCACTGCCGGCGGCGGCAGCGAAGGGGCTCTGTCCTGGTCGGTTGGTGCCAAGATGACCTACCGCCAGCAGCATGAATTCAGCCTGCGTTATGCCGATACCTCGGCACAGGAAAAGAACTCGCGCAACGCTAACGGTGACCGGATGATCAACGGCAACGGTGCCGTAGGTGGCACCGATCGCGGTTGGCTGGCGTTCACGTACAAGACCTCCTTTTAATAATTCCAAGAACGGAGACTGGTTATGAAACTCCAACTCGCACTAACTATTGCCTTGAGTGGCTTGTCGGCCTGTGCGCTCGCTGCGGTGAGCCCCGAAGAAGCCGCCGAGCTGGGTAAGACCCTGACGCCCTGGGGCGCCATTCAAGCCGGCAACGCCGAAGGTACTATTCCTGCCTATGAAGGTGGTCTGCGTCAGGCGCCAGCAGGCTTCAAGCCGGACAGCGGCTTCTGGGTCGATCCCTTCAAAGATGAAAAGCCCTTGTTCCGTATCGACTCGAAGAACGTCGATCAATATGCCGACAAGCTGAGCGAAGGGCAGAAAACCCTGCTGAAAAAGTATCCGGAGTACTACCTGGATATTTACCCGAGTCACCGCACTGCTGCTTACCCCAAGGAAGTGGTCGATGCGACGTTACGCAATGCAACCGAGTGCGTTATCCAGAAGGATGGCCTGGCGGTCGATCCAGCCTGCCGCGGCGGTTTGCCATTCCCGATCCCAAAAACCGGTAATGAGGTGATCTGGAACCAGCAACTGCGCTACAAGATCGGTGCCGGTTACTCCACCACCTCGTCCTCCAACAGCTGGATCATCGATAGCAACGGTCAGGTGACCAAGGCGGCCGAGCAGGCCACCTTCGAGGAAACGCCTTACTACCAGGTGACGCAGGCCGATCGCGATCCCTTGATGTATGCCCGGGTGTTCTCGCGCAATGACTACCCGGCACGTCGCTCCGGTGAAGTGATCGTGTTGAGTGATTACCTCGATCCGCTGGCCAAGCCGCGTCGCTCCTTCAGCTACACGCCAGGACAGCGTCGGGTCAAACTGGCTCCTGAGTTCGCCTTCGATACCCCCGTTGCCAGCCAGGGCGGTGTAACGCTGTTCGACGAACTGCAGATGTTCTCCGGTAGCCAAGAGCGCTTCGATTACAAACTGGTAGGCCGTAAGGAGATGTACATCCCTAACAACGCCTACAAGTTCTACTTCGATTGCAAACAGGACGAGCAATTTCTGGCCAACCATGCCAATCCGCAATGCGAACGCTGGGAGTTGCACCGGGTCTGGGTCGTCGAAGCGACGCTCAAACCAGGCAAGCGTCACGTGTATGGCAAGCGTACCTACTACCTCGACGAGGACACCTTTGGGGTAGGCCTGTACGACGCCTGGGACAAGAACAATGCCTTGTATCGTTCGATGTTCCTCAGCGGTGTACAGATCTACGACAAAGACATTCCTTACAACGTGAAGAACGTCATCTATGACTTCAACAAGGGTATGTACGCCTTGGTCAACGATGGCCTGAAAGGTGGCTACAAGTTTGTCGACACGCCACTTTCCGAGCGCGAAATGAAGCCCGAGGCCATCGTCTCGCGGGTCACCCAGCGCTGATCACGTTACCGCGCCCGAGTACGAACCTGTTCTTACTCGGGCGCTGACGATAGGTTTTGCTAGCAGTAGGTAGGCATGCACTGACGCGCGACAGCGCGGCAGCCTAGTCCTGTGCGGTTGAGGATAAAAATAATGATTGGCGCCAACCTTGAGATGTTCTGCCTGTTGCGCAATCGCCAGCTGCTACGGCAGTTGTGCAGATCTCTGCTGTCGATCATCGTGATTTTTTCTACGCTACTGGTGGTGGCCGCCGACGCGGCGTCCTCTGCCGATATCGATTCTCTGGCCGAACCGGCGCAGCAGATCGATGCCCGACTGCCCGCACCGGTGATCGGTGTAGCGCGGGCGGGTAACGATCTGTTCAGCGTTGGTCCGCATGGCTTGATCTTGCGTTCTTCCGACAGCGGCAAGAGTTGGCTGCAGGTGCCAAGCCCGGTCGCCAGCGACCTGGTGCAGGTGCGCTTTCGCGATGCCCAGCACGGTTGGATTGTCGGCCATGATTCGCTGCTGCTGCACACCCGCGATGGCGGGCGCACTTGGGTGGTGCAACTGGACGGTCGCAGCCTGTTGACCTTGTTACGCGAGACTTATGGGCGGCGCGCCAGCAATGGTGATTCGACTGCGCAAGACATGCTCCAGGAAATCGACTTTGCGATGGGCACCTCGGCGAGTCCCGATGTTTTGGCGGCGCCTTTGCTCGATGTGCTGTTCGACGCCAATGGTCAGGGTTTCGTCGTCGGCGCCTTCGGCATGATCCTGCGTAGCACCGATGATGGCGCCACTTGGGAGCCCTGGATCGAGCGCACGGAAAACGACCGGCGCATGCACCTGTATGCCTTGGCCGAATACCAGGGGCGCTTCTTCGTCAGCGGTGAGCAAGGTTTGCTGATGCAGCTTGACCCGCAGTCACAGCGTTTTCTCATGCAGGAAACCCCTTATACCGGTACCTACTTCGGGGTACGCGCCTTCAGCGATCTGCTGCTGGTGCATGGCCTGCGCGGCAACCTGTTCGTCAGCCGTGACCAAGGCCAAGAGTGGGTGAAGGTGGAGACGGGGCTGAATGCCAGCTTGGTGAGCGCAGTCGAGCAAGACGGGCAATTGATTCTGGTTAGCCAGAGCGGCGAGATGATCGCCATCGATCGCGGCAATCTGCAGGTCACCCCGTTGCAAGCGGCCAATGCTGGAGAGGTCTATGCAGCCAGCGCAACCGACAAGGCCGGTAAGTTGGTCGTGACCCGTTTTTCCGGCGCCCAGGTCGTCGAGATCGCCCAGGCAAAATGACTTGCCGGCACGATTCTTCAGTGAGTGAGCAGAAATGGTAGAGCAAAAGTACAACAGCGGGATGCCAGTAATTCCGAACCTTCAGGACTTCGACAAGTCGTCCGGGGGGTTCCTCGAGCGGATTATTTTCAGTAACCGCATGCTGGTCGTCGTTGCCTGTCTGCTCGCTACGCTGGTGCTGGGTTTCTTCGCGACGCGGCTGCAGGTCAATGCCAGCTTCGAACGGATGATTCCGAGCTCCAGCCCCTATATCAAGAACTACCTGACCTACAAAGATCAGCTACCGGGCTTGGGCAACAGCATCCGTGTGGTGGTGCAGAACAAACAGGGCGACATCTACGACCCTGAGTACCTGCAAGCCTTGCAGGAGGTCAACGACAAGCTCTATCTGATTCCCGGCATCGACCGTTCCTGGATGAAGTCGTTGTGGATGCCGATTGTGCGCTGGAAGGAAGTTACCGAAGACGGTATCGATGGCGGTGCGGTCATGCCGTCCGACTACGATGGCAGCGCCGCCTCGGTCGACGCCCTGCGGCGCAATATCAATCGCGCGGGCATCGTCGGCAGCCTGGTGGCCAACGATGCGACCTCGAGCATGATCGTCGCGCCGCTGCTCGACAACAATCCACAGACGGGCGAACCGCTGAACTATGGCGAGTTCTCCACCCAGCTGGAAGAGCAGATACGCTCGTTGCAAAGCGACAAGATTGGCATTCATATCGTCGGCTTCAGCAAGCTCGTGGGAGATCTGATCGACGGCCTCTACGCCGTGATGATGTTCTTTGGCGCCTCGGTGGTGATTGCCGCGTTGTTCGTTTATTTCTATACCCGTTGCCTGCGCAGCACCCTGTTGCTGGTGAGTATCGCAGTAGCGGGCGTGGTCTGGCTGCTGGGGCTGATGCAACTGCTCGGCTATGAGCTGGACCCGTATTCGATTCTGGTGCCGTTTCTGATATTCGCCATCGGGGTTTCCCATGGCACGCAGAAGATGAATGGCATCCTCCAGGACATTGGCCGCGGCACCCACAAGTACATCGCGGCCCGCTACACCTTCCGGCGGCTGTTCCTCACCGGGCTCACCGCACTGTTGTGCAATATCGTTGGTTTCGCCGTGCTGGTGATTATCGACATTCCGGTGATCCGCGATCTGGCCATTACCACCAGCATCGGCGTGGCGGTATTGATCTTTACCAAACTGCTGCTGATCCCGGTCGCCCTGTCCTATATCGGTGTGAGCGAGAAGGCCGCGCGGATCGCCATCGAGAAGGACCGCGCCGGCGAGCAGAATCGCGGCTTGCTGGGGCATGTCTGGCACGGTCTTGATCGCTTCACCGAGCGCCGCTGGGCAACTGTGGTGATCGGCTTGTCGGTCGTCGTCACGGTGGTTTGCAGCGTGGTCATGCTCGACCTCAAAATCGGCGATCTCGATCCTGGTGCGCCTGAGTTGCGTCCCGATTCGCGCTACAACCGCGACAGTGCTTACATCACCGAACATTACGGTCTGTCCAGCGACCAGTTCGTGGTCATCATGAAGACCAACGAGGACAGCTGCCGCCTCTATCAGTCTCTGCAAACCATGGATCGCCTGGCCTGGCGCCTGCGCCAGACCGAGGGCGTGCAGACCACCAGCTCGCTGGCTGAAACCGTGCGTTTCGTGACCTCGGGGATGGCCGAGGGCAGTGCCAAGTGGTTGACCATCAGCCGCGACCAGGCGATTACCAACTCGTCGGTGGATGCGGCGATGATCTCGTCGCCGGGCATCACCAATCAGAAGTGCTCGGTCACGCCGCTGATCGCCTATCTGGCGGATCACAAGGCCGACACTCTGACCCGCGTATTGCAGGTCGCGGAAACGTTCGCCGCCGAGCACAACAGCGCCGCCGATGCCGAACAACCGCTTGAGTTTCTCTTGGCTGCCGGTAATGCCGGGATTGAAGCCGCCACCAACATCGAAGTGGAGAAGGGCATCGTCACCATGTACCTCGCGGTGTATGGCGCCACTGCGTTGCTCTGTTTGCTGACCTTCCGCAGTTGGCGCGCCACCGTGGTCGCGCTGATTCCGCTGATCATGACCACGATTATCTGCAAGGCGTTGATGGTCTGGCTGGGTATCGGCCTCAAGGTGGCAACCCTGCCGGTGATTGCCGTGGGTGTGGGTGTGGGTGTGGATTACGCGCTCTATCTGCTCAGCGTGCAGCTCGCGGTGCAGGAGCGCGGCGGCACGCTGGCCGTCGCCTACCGCCGCTCGTTGGACTTCACCGGCCGCGTGGTGGCGCTGATCGGTCTGACCATGGCAGCCGGGGTCGTTACCTGGGCCTGGTCACCGATCAAGTTCCAGGCCGATATGGGCATCCTGCTGACCTTCATGTTCCTCTGGAACATGCTCGGCGCGTTGATCCTCATCCCGGCGCTGTCGCATTTCCTGCTCAACCCGAAGACCACCGTCATGGCTGCCGAGACCCTCGGCACAGACGAGCCGCGGCCCTCGTGCAAGCAGGCCGACAGCAACACCCAGGCGATTTCTGCTCATTGACCGAGTCCGCCGCACAGACGGCGGGCTCCACTGACTTATCGGCCAAGGCTAGCGCCCTGGCCAGCTATTGGAGGGAGAGTGCTATGTTTGAATTGTTGATGAGTGCCGACATGATGGTTCCGGACCCCGATGGGATGACGGAAAAGCTGGTGGACAAGCTCGGCATTTACAAGCACGAGCGCTGGCGTCAGGCGTTCGACAATCACCCATACATCGCGCACTTCCTGCGCGTACACAAGTCGCTGGCCGTTGCGCCGACGCGCATCGAGCCGCAATGGCACCTTGATCTGCCCAATCCGGGCGACCCGCTGTTTCATGACTTTCTGGAAAGTCTGAAGGACTTCCAGGGCCATCACCGGCCGATGCTCACCCACTCCATCGTCCTGGCGCTGCATGGCGACAAGTTCGATGCCCTGGTGGACAAGTTGATGCGCCGTCGGCTGCCGTTCCGCATGGCTCAGCGCACCCCGGAAATGCCATTCGACCGCCTCTGGCTCGGGGCGACCCCGGAGCAGCCGTTCTACCAGCCTACGGTCGATGGCGGCCTGTGCATCGAAATCATGCCCACCGAGCCGCTGCAGATGCCGGCGGAAACCTACGCCCTGCCGCCGGCTCAACCGCGTGACCTGAAGCCCGGTGACATGGTGCGGGTGACCGCTCGCGGGTTCCTGGTGCGCGACCTCGATGAAACCCTGCGCAAGGTCTCCTGCAACCTCGACTGGGAGCCTAGCGGCCCGGTGGAAAACATCCGCAGCGAAGGCTATCGCCGTGCGCGCATGGGCTTCACGGTGGCCAACAGCGCGACCTTGGACGTGCTCGAAGCAACGTACTGGAACACCGATGCGGGTCACTATCTGAACAATTGGGGGCCGGGTCCTTACTACATCCGCATCGGCGTTAACGATCTGGCGGCCAAGGCCGAAGATCTGCGCGCGCGAGGGACGGCGTTCGAGTGGCTCGAGTCGTCCGAAGCTGTCGGCGGCCGTTCGCTGATCAAGGTCGATCCAAAAGAACTGGATGGTCAGGTCTTTGAATTCGAGGAGTGCCCGGTATGAGCGCCGATGCTGGCCAACAGTTGCCGTTGGTGATTAACGAAGCTGTACGCGTCGAGCGCGACGGGGCGCTTGGTTGGGTAGTGTTGACCCGCCCTGGGCAAATCAATGCGATCAACGATCAAATCCGCCAGGGTGTACCCGAGGCGTTGGCGCTGCTGGAAAAAGATCCAGGCGTACGGGTCATCGTCATCCGTGGCGAAGGCCCGCGCGGCTTCTGCGCGGGCGCGGACATCAAGGAGCGCCGCGGCGTCGAATCGTCCTTGCAGGTGCGCCAACGCATGGAAGGCGCCCGCTGGATCGAAGCATTGGATCAGATCAGCAAGCCGATCATTGCCGCGATTCACGGTTACTGCATGGGCGGCGGTTTGGAGCTGGCCTTGGCGTGCGATATCCGTTTCTCCTCGCCAGACGCGATTTATGCGTTGCCGGAAACCGGCCTTGGCCTGATTCCGGGCGGTGGTGGCACGCAGCGTCTGTGCCGCGTGGTCGCCGCTGGGCGGGCACTGGACATGCTGCTGTCCGGTGACCGAATGAATGCCGAAGAAGCCCGGCATATCGGTCTGGTAAGCCGTTTGGCCAGCGACAGCGCGAGCTTGCAGGCCGAAGTCACCGAGCTTGCCCGGCGCATCGCCAGCAAGCCGCCGATGGCCTCGGCCTATGTCAAAAAAGCTGCCCGCGCAGCCCTGGAATTGGACTTGAAAAGTGGCCTTGATCTTGAGTTGAATCTGTTCGCCTTGCTCGCCACCACTCAGGATGTGAAGGAAGCTGCGACAGCCTTCAGTGAGAAACGCGCCCCGCGCTTCACCGGCGAATGACGCGCGCCCGCGCAGATATTGAATAGGAAGATCCGATATGACAGCAGGAAAACTCGACGGTCGCGTCGCCATTATCACCGGCTCCGGTGGCGGTCTGGGCGCTGAATGCGCGCGTGTGCTGGCCTCCCATGGGGCGCAGATTGCGGTCGTGGATATCAACGGCGATGCCGCGCAACAGGTTGCCGAGTCGATTGTGGCACAGGGTGGGCAGGCCATCGGCGTATGCACCGATGTGTCATCCGAGGCTTCGGTCAAGGCCATGGTTGCGACGGTGGTCGAGCGTTTCGGCCGCCTCGATATCCTGCACAACAACGCGGCTGTACTGGATGTAGGGCAACGCCAGCGTGACCGCGACATCTGCAACCTGGATATGGACGCGTGGGATCGGGCCATTGCGGTAAACCTGCGCGGTGCTGTGCTGTGCTGCAAGTACGGCATTCCCGAGATGCTCAAACAGGGCAAAGGCTCGGTGATCTTCGCCACCTCCGGGCTCGGCGTGCAAGGCGATCTTTCCCTGACTGGCTATGCCACCTCGAAGGCGGCGCTGATCATGTTGCCGCGTTTGGTCGCCGCACAGTACGGCAAGCAGGGCATCCGCGCGAACGCCGTGCAAATCGGCCTGGCGCCGGCGGAAAACGCCCACGACTCCATGCCGCCGCAATTGCTGGATATTCTGCGCGATAACCACATGACCCCGGAATTGGGAACGCCCCGCGAGATCGCCAACGTCGTGGCCTTCCTGGCCTGCGATGAGTCGTCGTTCGTCACCGGCAGCACCCTGGTGGCGGATGGCGGCTTCAGCAGCCACACCCCCTCGTTGGTGGCGATGCGCGAGTTCTTCCAGAAGTCGGGCCGGGGCGGAATGTAATACCGTTGTGTCGAGTCAGCAGCCGGTCTGCTAAGGCCCGGCTGCTTGCTGCGTTTTACCCCGGATTGGGTGTAAGGCTGATGCTTGAGACGATGAAGTCGACCGAGTACTGTCGCCACATTTGCATGCCCTGCGCGGAGCGCGTATCGACACCGATCAACACCGACATGGAGTAGTGGTTGGTAAAGCCGCCCGAGGTGAGCAGCGCGGCGGTTGCGAGAAACAGCCGCGGATCGGCTACGACTTTGAACTCACCGCTTTGCGCGCCGCGTTGCAGAATACGGTCGAATTTTTCGGCGAGTGCCGGCGTCAAGTCGGCAAACATATTGCGTGGCGTGTCGTGGGCGTCGTGGTAACGAATACCTTCAAGGGCCAGTGCACCGAGAAAGGGATCTTTCATATATTGGTCGAAGCAATAGTTGAGTATCTCGCGCAGGGCCAGGGTCGGCGCTAAGTGTTCAACTTCCAGGGCGATCAACTCGGCCATTATGCGGTGCGAGGATTCATCCAACACGGCACTGAACAGCCGCTCTTTCGAACCGTAGTAGTGATAAACCAGTTGTTTGGTGACTCCGGCTTCGCGGGCAATTTCTTCGATGCGTGCGCCACTCAGCCCTTTTGTCGAAAACTCTTGGCGAGCGACTTCCAGCAAACGGTTCAAGGTATTGCGCTTATTGGGTTCGGTGCGAACTGGGGACGTATTCATTTTATTGTTGTTCCGTCTGCTTTGCGCCGGCGGCGAGGTCGATGTTTTATCGACAGGCAGATTACCACGTCGACTCTTTGTGTCGCCGTTTGCCCAGCCGCGAGATGGACACAGCAATGTGTCTTCATAAGTCGTTACAGCGAGCCCGCTACTAAATCGATGGGGGAGTGATTATGGATCTGCGAATTGCTGGCCGTAAGGCGATTGTCTGCGCGTCATCTCGTGGCCTGGGCAAGGCCTGCGCGCTGGCCCTGGCGCAAGAAGGCTGCGAGGTGCTGATCAATGGCCGTGACGCCGAACAACTGGCCCTGACCGCCGCCGAGATCATGGCCGTGACCGGACGCCAGCCGCAGGTGGTGGTAGCCGATGTCGGTAGTGAGGCTGGACGTGCCGCCCTGCTGGCTGCCTGCCCGCAACCGGACATTCTGATTACCAACAATGGCGGGCCGGCGCCGGGACGTATCGAGGAGTGGGACCATGCCGCCTGGCTGGCGGCCGTGGAGGCCAACATGCTCTCGGCAATTCTGTTGATCCAGGCCGTGGTCGGCGGCATGCGCGCTCGGCGCTTCGGGCGGATCGTCAATATCACCTCGGCCATGGTCAAGTCGCCGCGTCTGCCGCTGGGCCTTTCCACCGCCGCACGGGCAGGGCTGACGGCCTTTTCCAAGGCGCTGGCCAACGAAGTCGTGCGCGACAATGTCACCCTGAATAACCTGCTGCCTGAACGCATCGAAACTGATCGCTTGCAGTTCATGAGCGCGCAATTGGCCAAGCACAAGGGCTGCAGTTTGGACGAGGCGCGCGCGGAAATGCTGCGACCGATTCCGGCCCGGCGTTTCGGCACGGCCGAGGAGTTTGCCGCCGCCTGCGCGTTTTTCTGTTCGGCCCAGGCCAGCTATATCACCGGGCAGAATCTGCAAGTGGATGGCGGCAGCTATGCCGGGCTGATCTAGCCGTATCGCGGCGGTCGGTCAGGCCGCGCAACGGCTTTTCCAGTCGCTGGGTGGGATTTCTGTCGCGGCGAAATCCAACTCCACTTCCACGCCGTTGGGGTCGTTGCAGAACAGTTGCCAGGTGCGGGTTTCGCCCGGTGCGCGAATGATGCGAAAGGCGATGCCATGCTCATCCAGGCGATCCAGGGTGCTCGCCAGTCCCTCGGCGCGAAAAGCCATGTGATCGAGAACCCCGCGACGGGGCTCGGGCATGCGCGCGACAGCCACCACATGCAGAACCGGATGCGGCCCGACGTACAGCCAGTAACCGGCAATGGGAAAGGGCGGGCGCGGTCCTTGCTGCAAGCCAAGTATCTCGACATAGAACTGCCGCGTGCTCTGCAGCTGATCGGTGACGATGGTGAAGTGGTCCATGCGCGTAATCATGGTGTTTCCTTGAGTGAGGCTAATTCGGCACTTCGAGTGTTGCGCCGAGTCGCGCTGATAGTGCGTTGGCGCCATCCTACAAATACATGTTGCAGCGCCCCCAGCTTTCGTTTGACTCAAGGTCAAACGGATGCGCTGCTGCTCTGGCAGTTAATTCGTTAGGGTAACTACTCGGCAATCGCGGCGTACGGCGTTGCGATTTCTCGATAAGACTAATAACGGAGATCGGCCTCATGAACCTTCAACGAACTGTCTCAAGTTACCTCGCGGTCATCGCCTTGATTGCGGTCGCTGTGGCCGATGCCCAGGCGCAGGCAAACGCATAGTGGCCAGCGCATGCCTCACACCCAACGCGTGAACCTGCTGCACGCGGCGTTAACGCCGGGCGCGGACACGGGTGATTGCCGAACTGAGTCCTTTCCCGACGCGTGCCGGTCAGCGCATGCAGTGAGCACGAGGCGACCCCGCCCAGCCGACGTAGATGGGCCTCGCGCAAACGATTAACTACCGCTGGTTCATCCCCACGGATGGCGTGACGCAGGTTTTAGTTGCGCCGCCGTTCGTTTGCGGGTGGATGAGCAGATACGTACCGGCCTACCGGCGCGTCACGCAAATTACTGACGTTGTGCCGGCCGGCCATGGAGACTTGAGATGACCTTGAGTAACACAGAGTTCGATGTCCTGATTGTGGGGGGCGGGCACAATGGCCTGACCACCGGCTGCTACCTGGCCGCCGAGGGCAACAAGGTGATGGTGTTGGAGGCGCTGGGCAAAGTCGGCGGCATGGCGTCCTCCGGCTACTTGATCCCCGAGGCGCCCGAGCACCTGGTGCACCCGTGTGCATTGGACATGATGTCGATGCGCGTGCACGCCCATGTCCCCGTTGAACTGGAGCTGGATCGCCACGGTTTTCAGGCGGTCGAGTACTCGCCTGGTTACGTCTACCTGCACCCGGACGGTACCTCGGTGGTGTTCTGGCGCGACGCCAACCGCACCGCCGAGGAAATCCGCCGCTACAGCCCGCGCGATGCCGATGCTTACCTGGCGTTCGTCAAGGTGTTGGATGCCTTTATCGACATGGCGCTGCCGATGATGCGAGCCGATCCGGCCAAGTTCAATTTGGGCACCAAGCTCAAGGTCTTGGGCACGGTGTTGCGCAACCGCAAGCTCAAGCCGGAACTGATGGCACTGATGACCGGTTCGGCCTACCAGGCGGCGCTGGAGCGTTTCGAGCATCCGGTGACTATCTCCGCCATGTGTGCGCTGACCGGGCTGGCCGGGGTGATTACTGCCGACGGCAGCGGCATCTACTACGCCCTGGTGGCCTTCCTCCATCGCTTTGGTGTGGGCCGGGTGATCGGCGGCATGCAAAAGCTCAGTGACGCGCTACGTTCGCGTTTCGAGGAGTTGGGCGGTGCGGTGATGACCTCGGCGTCGGTGACCGAAATCGTCGCAGTGGACGGCAAGGTACGCGGCGTGCGTCTGGCGGACGGCCAAGAATTCCATGCCCGTGTGGTGGTCGCCAGCTGCCATCCCAAGGTGGCGCTGGAGATGGTCACGCCGGGTGCGATCGAGCAGCAACTGCTGACCCGTGTGGCGATGGCGCCGGCCAATGCGCATGGCGCCGGACCGGTGAAGCTCGACCTGGCCCTGAACGGACAGATCTCGGTGTCGCGCTTCGAGGCTGCGCGCGGCGATGGTGTCGACTTGCGCAAGGCTTGCCTGTTGATCGGTACCGCCGAAGCGGTGCTGGAGAACTTCGCCGCCAGTGCGCGCGGTGAGGTGCCACGCTTGCCTTACATCACCTTTGCCGCGCCCAGCGCCGTCGACCCGTCACAGGCGCCGAGTGGTCAGGACGTGCTGTACGTCTACCCGCCGGCGATGCCGGTCAATCCTGCCGAAGGCTGGGACGCGCTGCGCGAGCGGGTTGCGGATCAGTTGATCAGCCAGATCAGCGAGTACATCGAGGGCGTCAATGAACACACCATCATTGGCCGCCGTCTCGAAGCCGCACCGGACTTCACCGCGCGACTGAATACGGTGAATGGCTGCGTCGTACACATCGACACCACCACCCTGCGCTCCAGCAGCATGCGCCCGGCCCATGGTCTGGGCGGCGATACCCTGCCGGTCGAGGGCCTCTACTTCGGCAGTGCCGGCATCCACCCCGGTGGTGGAGTCAACGGCATGGCGGGGCGCCTGGCTGCCCAGCGGGTTAAGCGTTACCTGGGTAAGCGCGCGAGCGACCGCATAGCGGCACCGGCAGGTGCCAGCCAGCAGCCTGTTGGCCAGACCACGCCTGGGGCGTGAGTACGACCGTTCAGCTATTGGGCTGGCCGCAGCGGCCAGCCGTGACGCTCGACAATGACAATTTATTAAGAGTGAGACATGACCATGAGTGCTAGCCGTACCGATACCGCGATCGATCTCAAAAGTGCCTACGCTGCGGTGTCTGCAACCTACCTTGGTACGAGCCTGGACATCCATGCGGTGTGCCGGGAGCAGCGCCTGAAATCGCCCGTCTACCAGGGTGATTTCATCACCCAGTTCGGTGTACCAACCAATGCCGGGATCCAGCAAGGGACGCGGCCGACTTTCGCCCTGTTCAAATACCAGGACGTGATGGCGGTGCTGCGCGACGGCAATACCTACACCAGTGGCTTTATCGCCGAGGGCCTGGGTGCCTTCTTCGACGGTTTGGTGATCCTGGCCATGGACGGCGAGCCGCACCGCAAGGTGCGCGCGCTGCTGCAGCCGGCGTTCATGCCCGAGAGCGTTAACAAGTGGCGTGGGCAGATCGACGAGGTGATCCGCAAGGGCTTCCTGGAGCCGCTGGTCCCTGAGAAGAAGGCCGACCTGATGCAGTTCGGCCTGGAATTACCGATCCGTATCATGTACGCGCTGATGGGCTTCCCCTCCGATGACCCGTCCAAGTACAAGCAGTACGCTGCCTGGGCGCTGGCCATGGTCGGCGGTAACCAGATCGATCCGGAGAAGATGGCTGATGCCCGGCAGAAGGCCGGCATTGCGGTGAAGGGGCTGTATGACGCGATCCAGGATGTCGTGGTGCGCCGCCGCGCGGAGGGCAGCCAGGGCGACGACGTGGTCGGACGTTTGTTGCGTGCCGAATTTGAAGGTCGGACGCTGGATGACCATGAGGTGATTACCTTCACCCGCTCACTGCTACCTGCCGCCGGCGAAACCACCACGCGCATGTTCAGTTCGGTAATGACCCTGCTGCTCACCACCCCGGGCCTGCTGGAACGGGTCAGGGCCGATCGCTCGCTGATTGCCAAGCTGATGGATGAAACTGCGCGCTTCGAACCGGTGGCCACGTTCAAGGTGCGTGAGACCGCCAAGGATGTCGAGTTCCACGGGGTGAAGATTCCCAAGGGCTCCTTCGTACAGTGCATGGTGGTATCCGCCAACCGCGACGAGGACGCCTTCGAGAATCCCGAGGTGTTCGATATCGACCGCAAGCTCAAGCCCGCCTTTGGCTTTGGCTTCGGCCCACACATGTGTATCGGCCAGTTCATCGCCAAGGTCGAGATCAGTTGCTCGGTCAACGCCATCCTCGACCTATTCCCCAACCTTCGCCTGGACCCCTCGCAACCGGCCCCGGTCATCGAAGGTGCGCAGTTGCGTGGTGCTGCGTCGCTCCCGGTGATCTGGGACTGAACGGCGCTAGCAGCCTGTCGGACTTGACCGTCCGTAGCGAGGGAAAGTCCGACTTGAGGCAGTTTTTGCGCTCTTTCGAGGCGGGAGGCCGCCCCGCGAATAGTCGCTCTATTTAACGTGAAGGAGCACAAAAAATGACTAAGTTCGGCTTTTCCGCAGTAGGGCAGTGTTAAGTCCGACAGGCTGCTAACCCACTCTGCCTGGCGTGACTTTCGACGATAACGACAAGAGACGATTCCCATGAGAACTTTCAAGACGATTCCCGAGCGCGGCGACTTTGGCTTTCAGCAACTGGTCGGCCCGCACCAGGTCAGCGGTGCCTCAATGGGCGGCAGCCGCGGCTTCTTCGGCCTGCAATTGAGCAAATCCTCGCCGTTCGGCTCGGTGCGCGACGAGGACGGCAACATATACTCGTTCGTGCGTTCGCTACTGGCCCCGGGCGGCACGCCGAACCCGACCAAGTTTATTTACCTGAACAACCATGTCGACGGCGTCAACCTGCGCATGGATCACGAGAAAATGGCCCGCCAGGCGCTGACCCCCAAGCCGCTACAGACCCTTGATGGCGACACCGTGCGCTGGACCAGCCTGCCCGGCGAGGCCGGCAACGGCTGGGAGATCACCGCCAACAGCGAGCGTCTGACCTGGAAGGAGGACGGTCTGTTCCAGCTGGAGGGCAGGCTACTCGGCCCCGGCCTGCAGTGGTACCTGCCGGGGGTGGAGTGGGGCACGTTCTACGTGTCGCAGCTGTGGGAGCTCGCCGGCGTCTGCGAAGGCAAGCCGGTGAAGGGGGCGATGGCGCTCGACCAGTTTTACATGGCCGAGGGTGGTGCCATCCACTTCAAGAAGGACCTGGTGGTCAACAATAACAAGCACGTCATCTGGTGGTCGTTCGTCACCGTGTACACGGACGGCAGTTGGGACGCGGGCTCCTTCATGGTCGGCCATGACCACCTCGGCTACGCCATCTTCACCAACGACAAGGGCGACGTGCGCGTCACCACCGATATCGAAGGGCAGACCAAGCACAAGGACGGCAGCTACTTCCTGGAATCGGCCACAGTGGTGCTGGAAGGCAAGGAGGAGTGGGAGTTCCTCCCCGACGAAAAAGGCGAAATGATCGATTTCGTTGGCGGTTTCCCGGTTACCGCGCAGCAGGAAGGGCGCTGGCGCCGGGTCGGCGATACCCGCGAGCCATCGCATTGGCTGGGCTGGGGCGAGTCCGACCGGCGCAACGGCTCTGCGCGCAACGTGCCGGGCCGGGATATCTGAAGCCCAGCGGAATTTCGACGATGTGCCTCCCGCTGGCCTGGCCGTTGCGGGAGTCTTTGCGAACAAGAATAAGAGGAAACTGTCGATGAGATTCAAAGACAAGGTGGTGCTGATCACCGGTGCCGGGCGTGGCATGGGCCGTGCCATCGCACTGGCCTATGCCAGGGAGGGCGCGCGGGTGGTTGTGTCTGCCCGTACCGCCAAGCATGGCACAGAAACCATCGCGCAAATCCACGGTCTGGGCGCCCAAGCCAGCCTGGTGGGCGGCGATATCGCCGATCGCGCGGCAATCAAGGCCATGGTCGACGGTGCCATCGACGCTTTTGGCGCTCTGGATATCGTAGTGCACTGCGCCGCCGATACGGCTCACGGGCTGATCACCGAGATGGCGGATGAAACCTTCGATCATCTGGTGCGCAGCAACATCCAATCGCTGTTCTGGCTGGCCAAGGACGCGGCCCAACATCTTTCCAAGGCGCAGGACAAGGGCCGGATCATTTTCATCTCCTCCGGCGAGGCCAATCGCAAGTACACCCCGACACTGATTCCCTACGCTTCCAGCAAGGCGTTCATGAACGCCTTTGCCCGTGGTCTGGCGGTGGAATTCGGTGCCTTGAATATCCTGGTCAACGTGATCGAACCGGGGCTGATTGGTACCGACCATATGCTCGAAACCCTGGGCGAGGAACTGCCGCACCGGTTGGCCGAGCATTTCCCCGTGCCGCGCCTGGGGCAGTCGGCGGACATCGCCTCGGCCGTGCTGTTTCTGACGTCCAACGAGGCGTCCTACATCACCGGTACGTCGCTGCTGGTCGACGGCGGTGCCACCATGGTGGCCCTGCCGAAGGTCGAAGAAATCCTCAAGGGGCGTTGAGCCCAGATCGCGCCGCCCGCTCGGTATGACGGGTGGCGCCAGGAGTCCCGCATGTCCGACACATCCCCTTCGCGACCCACGGTTGCGATCGACACCGGCGAATTCAAGCGCGGTTGGCGCGTCCTCTTACTCGGCCTCGCCGGCATCTGCACCAGCATCAGCGTGGGCCTGCTCTACGGCTTCGGCACCCTGGTGATTCCCCTCGAACAGGCCTTTGGCTGGAGCCGCGGCGATCTGCAGGCGTCGATCACCTTTCTGTTCGCTGGGGTGGCCATCTCGACCCAGCTGGTCGGCCCGTTGTACCGCCGTTTCGGCCTGCGGCGAGTGGCGATCGTCTCGATCGTGTTGCAGGTGATCGGTTATGCGGCGATCACTCGGATCGAGCATTCCATCGGCTGGTTGTACCTGGCGTTCTTCGCCATGCCGCTGGTCTGCGCAGGGACCATCGCCATCACCTGGACGCAATTGGTCAACCTGTGGTTCGAGCGCAACCGTGGCCTGGCCCTGGCGGTCATTCTCTGCGGTACCGGACTGATGGCGGTGGTTCTGCCGCCGCTGCTGGCGCGGCTGATTGCGCAATTCGGCTGGCAGGCAGGGTTTTTCACCCTGGCGGCGATGCCGTTGCTGTTCACCTTGCCGCTGGCGCTGTTCTGGCTGCGCTTGCCAAGCAACGACGCGTTGCCGGCAGAGAGTGAGGCCGTACCGCAGTTGAGCGGTTTCAGCTTTCGTCAGGCGCTACGCTCACCGGTCTACTGGAGCTTTAATGTCGCGCTGATCCTGTCCGTGTGCCTGACCGTAGGCATGGTCACTAACATTGTGCCGATGCTGCAGGGCAAAGGGTTCTCCGCCCAGGAGGCAAGCCAGATATTCAGCAGCTTCGGCATTTCCATCATTGCCGGACGGTTGTTGGTGGGCTATTTGCTGGATCGCTACCCGCCGATCCTGGTCGCGGCGATCAGTCTGGTGCTGCCGGCCATCGGCTGCACGATCTTCTTGTTCGCCGGTGTGCAGAGCGTGGCGCTGCTGGTGCTGGCGATCCTGTGCATCGGTGCCAGCGCCGGCGCGGAGTTCGATCTGGCGGCGTTCCTCATGGCGCGCTATTTCGGGCTGCGCGAATATGCGCGGATCTTCGGCCTGCACCTGGCGTTAGTCACCATCTTCGCGGGGCTGATGCCGGTGTTCTTCGGCCGCCTCTACGAAGCCTACGACGGCTATTCGGCCGTGCTGCTGTGCTGCCTGGCCTGTTCCATCATCGGTCCGTCGATCCTGCTCTGGCTACGGCCAGCGCCAGCGGTCGCGGTTCACCAGCAGCCTGCCTGAGCAGGCGTGCGCAAATCCGGCGGCCTTGTCCGCTCTATGGAAATCGAGGAGAAATCAAATGAGTGCGAAAGAAGCCATCGAACACTTTCTGCATGGCCAGGTCGAGTGCTGGAACAATGGCGATAAGAAGGGGTTCTTCGAGCATTACCGCCGGGTGTCGCCCGCCGGACTTAGTATCGAGTACGTCGGCCGTCCTCTGCCGAGCGACCCCTGGCAGATTTTGGAGGGCATGTGGGAACAGCAGCAGCCGCGTTTCCGCGTGGAGGTCAAGGAAACCATCTTCAGCGGCGAGGAGGCCGCCTGCCACCATCGCAATGCGCTGCGCGACGGCAGCGGCGGTATCGAAACCATCGAGCTGTACCGTTTTCAGAACGGCAAGCTGTGGGTGCGTTATTTCATCAAGGCTTGAAAGGGGCCAGCAGCCTCATCTATTTGAGCAATCGCGAAAGCGATAGGGCCGCCTCAAGGTCGGGCTATCGGCTGACGCCACTGGAGGCTTAGCACCAGCACCCAGCCGATGGCCGATAGCAGGGCCGAGCAGAAAAACACCTGTGCCAGGCCGAAGCCGGAAACGACCAGCCCCATCACCGGACCCGCCAGCCCAACCGACAGGTCGAAGAACAGCGAAAGCGTGCTCAGGGCCGAGTTGCGGTTGGCCTCCGGCGTGCGTGCCAGGGTTTCCACCGCCAGACCCGGATAGACCCAGGAAACACCCAGGCCGGTCAGTGCGGAGCCGAGGATTGCCACCAGGGGAGAAGGTGCGAGCCAGACGAGCAGCAGGCCCACGGTCTGTATGGCCATGCAGACCGTGACCACCCGATAACCGCCAAAGCGTGGCACCACATTGGGTGAAGCCAGCCTGGCGAAGATGAAGGCGACACCGAAAGCGCTCAGGCAATAGGCCGCGTTGGCCCAGCCCAGGCTGTCGAAGTACAGCGCGACGAAGGCAGTCAGGCTGCCGAAGCCCGCCGAACTGCAGGAAACGGCGAGACCGTTAGGCAGTACGGCCATGAACACGCTGCGAAACGGCAGCCGCATGCCCGGCAGCAAGGGCGCGGGGCGCCTGGTCTGGGCGAACAGCAGAGGAAGAGCGCCGAGCAGGGCGATGCAGGTGCCGATGCCGGCGAGTCCCAAGTGGTCACGTATCAGTACGCCGAGCGGCGCGCCTATGGCGGTGC
>TARA_R100001244_G_scaffold10690_17_pt1 | contig 48359 bp, 29 predicted proteins | sample TARA_R100001244 | Tara Oceans TARA_R100001244 (sample SAMEA2621564) | marine metagenome | biome: marine biome (ENVO:00000447); feature: mesopelagic zone (ENVO:00000213); material: "saline water (ENVO:00002010), including plankton (ENVO:xxxxxxxx)" | depth 790 m
GAGGTCGATGCCGACAGCCTGGCCGAGTTCGAGGTGCTGGTGGCCGATGCCGCCGGCAACAAGCTGGCCGCCGAGCAATTGAGCGTGCGCCTGATTCGCGAGCGCCGCGACTACTACTGGAACTTCTCCGAGAGCGATGGCTGGAGCCACAACTACAACGAGAAATACCTGACCCTCAGCGAGCAGACCCTCAGCGTCGCCAGCGGCGGCACGGCGAAGGTCAGCTTCCCGGTGGAGTGGGGGCCGTACCGCGTCGAGGTGATCGATGCGCAGACCGGGCTGCTCAGCAGCCTGCGTTTCTGGGCCGGTTACCGCTGGCAGGACAACGCCGACGGCGGTGCGGTGCGCCCGGACCAGGTCAAGCTGGCGCTGGACAAACCGGCCTACGCCGATGGCGACACGGCCAAAGTCACGGTCACCCCGCCGGCGGCCGGCAACGGTTATCTGCTGGTGGAGTCCAGCGAGGGCCCGCTGTGGTGGCAGGAGATCGCGGTGCCGGCTGCGGGTAAGACCTTCGACATCCCGATTGCCAAGGACTGGGCGCGGCATGACCTGTATATCAGCGCCCTGGTGATTCGTCCCGGCGAGCGCAAGAGCAATGCCACGCCCAAACGAGCGGTGGGCCTGCTGCATCTGCCGCTGGAACGTGCGCCGCGCAAGCTAGCGCTGACCCTGACCGCTGCGGAAAAGATGCGCCCCAAGCAGCCACTCAAGGTCAAGGTGCAGGCGCGCCATGCCGATGGCAGCGTGCCGCGGCAGGTCCAGGTGCTGGTCGCTGCGGTGGATGTCGGTATCCTCAATATCACCGAGTACGCCACGCCGAACCCCTTCGCTAACTTCTTCGGACGCAAGGCCTACGGCGCCGACCACCTGGATATCTACGGCCAGTTGATCGAAGCCGGCCAGGGCCGTGTGGCCAAGCTGGTCTTCGGTGGCGATGCCGCGTTGGCGGCCGGCGGCAAGCGCCCGGACACCAGCGTGTTGATCGTCGCGCTGCAAAGCCAGCCGCTGGCGCTGAACGAGCAGGGCGAGGGCGAAGTCAGCCTGGACATTCCCGACTTCAACGGCGAGCTGCGCCTGATGGCGCAGGCCTGGACCGATGAGCGTTACGGCATGGCCGAGGGCAAGACGGTCGTCGCCGCGCCGCTCATCGCCGAGTTGTCGGCGCCGCGCTTTTTGGCCGGCGGCGATGAAACCACCTTGGCCCTGGACCTGAGCAACCTCTCCGGTGCCGCGCAGACGCTGGAGGTGCAACTGCGCGCCGAGGGGCAACTCAGCCTGACGCAAAATACCGACGCGGCGCTGGCGCCGATCAGTCTGGCCGCTGGCGAGCGCCGCATTCTGCGCATTCCGGTGCGTGCCCTCGGCGGTTATGGCCAGGGGCGCATCAGCGTTACCGTTGGCGGTCTGCAGCTGCCCGGCGAGACGCTGCCGCCGTTCAGCCGCGAATGGACGCTGGGCATTCGTCCGGCTTATCCGGCGCAGTTGCAGCATTTCCGCGCGGTACTCAAAGGCGACACCTGGAGCCTGCCGGACGGCGCCTTGCAGGCCTTCGAGCCGGCCGGGCTGGAAGCGCGCCTGGCGATCTCCAGCCGGCCGCCGCTGAACCTCGGCGAGCAGGTGCGGGCGCTCAAGGCCTATCCCTATGGCTGCCTGGAGCAAACCACCAGCGGCCTCTATCCATCCCTGTATACCGATGCTGCCGCGCTGAAGAAGCTTGGGCTGCAAGGCGAGCCGGACGAGCAGCGCAAGCGCGCCATCGAACTGGGCATCGAACGCCTGCTGAGCATGCAGCGCTACAACGGCGGCTTCGGCCTGTGGGGCGCCGACAGCGATGAGGAATACTGGTTGACCGCCTACGTCAGCGACTTCCTTCTGCGTGCCCGCGAGCAGGGCTTCGGGGTGCCGGCCGAGGCGCTGAAAAAGGCCAATGAGCGGCTGATGCGCTACCTGCAAGAGCGCAACCTGATCGAGGTCAACTACAGCAACAACGCCAACCACAGCCGCTTCGCCGTGCAGGCCTATGCCGGTTACGTGCTGGCGCGCAGCCAACAGGCACCGCTCGGCGCCCTGCGCAGCCTGTACGAACGGCGTGGCGATGCCTTGTCCGGTCTGCCGCTGGTGCACCTGGCGGTGGCTCTGGCGCAGATGGGCGACCAGCCGCGCGCCGACGAGGCCCTGGCCGCCGGCCTGGCGCGCAGTCGCGATGCAGAGCAGTGGCTGGCCGACTACGGCAGCCCGTTGCGCGATCAGGCGCTGATCCTGGCCTTGCTTGAGGAGCACGATCTGGCCGCCGGCAGCCGCGAAGAGCGCCTGTTCGCCTTGGCCGATGAAGTCGCGAGCCAGCAGTGGCTGTCGACCCAGGAGCGCAATTCGTTGTACCTGGCCGGGCGCACCCTGTTGACCAAACCCGAGCCGGATTGGAACGCGGCGCTGCGCAGCGGCAGCTTCGCTTTCACGCTGAGCAACGCCCAGTCCGGCCTCAAGTTGCAAGGCGCCGAACTGGCCGCACCGTTAACGTTGAGCAACGCTGGCGAGGCGCCGCTGTACCAGCAACTGACCCTCTCCGGTTATCCGGCCAAGGCGCCAGCGGCCGGCGGCGAGAACCTGAGCATCTACCGCGAATACCTGGGGATGGACGGCAAGCCGCTGGACCTCGCTGCGCTGACCAGCGGCGAGCTGGTGCTGGTGCACCTGGCCGTGGCGGCCAAGCAGCGGGTGCCGGATGCTCTGGTGGTCGACCTGCTGCCGGCTGGCCTGGAGCTGGAAAACCAGAACCTCGCGCAGAGCGCCGCCAGCCTGGACGACGCCAGCAGTACGGTGAAGGAGTGGCGCCAATCGATGCAGAACGCGGCCATCAAGCACCAGGAATTCCGTGGCGATCGTTACGTCGCGGCGCTGGATGTCAATGGCTACGACACCACCCACCTGCTGTACCTGGCCCGCGCCGTCACCCCCGGCAGCTACCGCGTGCCGCCGCCGCAAGTGGAATCGATGTACCGGCCGAACTGGCAGGCATTGGGCGAAACGCCGGGACGGCTGGTGGTCAAGGAGCGTTAAGCGTGGAGGGGCGCAGCGCTCGCGGCTAAAGACTGAGCGCCTGGCCATCGAGCGGTGATCCTCGCCCCAGGTGGGCGGGGCTCAGCCGCGCGTTGTTACAGCCCGATTGCCGGTAAACCTTTCCTGCACGCAGGCGCAGGCACTTGCTAAGCGAGCGGTGATCCAGGTTCCAAGTAGGAGGGGCTTTAGCCGCGAGCGTCTTGGTCCTGAGCCCCGGGTTTTAGCCGCGAGCCCACAGCTCAAGAATGCGCGCCCGGTCACCGGCACTCAGCGGATCAGCGCGCTGAGCAACCACAGGCCGAGCAGCAGCCAGATGATTCCGCCGATAATCGAGCCGCGCAAAAAGGCGCGTAGCGCGGCATACAACAACATCAGGCCCACGATCACCACGGCGATGGTCAGCAGCGAGGGCGTGACCCCGAGGGCACTGGCCATGCCGTCGATAAAGCTGCCGATGGCGTTGCCGAGCAGGCCGAAAAAGCCGTCCAGCGCCTCGACGATGAAGCGGATAAACGCACCGAATGCTTGGCCGAGGGATTCGAAAAAGCCTTCTACAGACATAGTCAGGGTTCCTGGTGGGATATGGCGCAGGCCATGTGCGGTGGATACTGGCACATTGGGCTGTCGGCGACGAACGGAGTTCCGTTGCTCGGCGCCCGTATCCAGGCTACAAAGTCGGCAATCCGCGCGGTGGCCGACTAGCAGGCCGTTGAAAAACTACCTGCGTTGGCAATACTGCGTTAAAAGCGGCCTCGGAATGCGAGCCCAGGCTAGGCGCCCCCGTCAGAATGCTCATTTACAGCTCGTAAACTGCGCTTCCTCGGCCGTTTTTGCCTTGTCTTGCCTGCCCGCCTACGTTTTCAACGGCCTGCTAGGCCACTGCGCACTGAACCAGGGGCAAGGAGTTTCATGTGGTCGAGGCGCGAGGATACGGGCGGCGCATGCTGCAAGCACTGCGTCGACCCTGGCTGGGTATGCCGTTGCTTGTGCTGCTGGCGTTGCTCGCGGCCGACCGCCTGTTTCCGCTGCCGTTGCCCGAAGACGACCTGGCCCGCGTGGTGCTGGCCGAGGACGGTACGCCACTGTGGCGTTTCGCCGACCGCGACGGTGTGTGGCGTTACCCGGTCAGCCCCGCGCAGGTTTCGCCCTATTACCTGGACGCGCTGCTGACCTACGAAGACCGCTGGTTCTATCGCCATCCGGGGATCAACCCCCTGGCGCTGGGGCGTGCCGCCTGGCAGAACCTCACGGGCGGGCGGGTGGTCTCCGGCGGCAGCACCCTGTCGATGCAGGTGGCACGGCTGCTCGATCCGCATGCGCGCAGTTACGGCGGCAAACTCAAGCAACTGTGGCGCACGCTGCAATTGGAGTGGCACCTGTCCAAGGAGGAAATCCTCGGCCTGTACCTCAACCGCGCGCCCTTCGGCGGCACCTTGCAGGGCGTCGCCGCGGCCAGTTGGGCCTACCTGGGCAAACCGCCCAGCCAACTGACCCGCGCCGAAGCCGCCTTGCTCGCGGTGTTGCCGCAAGCGCCCAGCCGCCTGCGCCCTGACCGGCACCCCGCCCGCGCGCAGGCGGCGCGCGACAAAGTGCTCAAGCGTCTGGCCAGCTTCGCGGTGTGGCCGCAGCCGGCAATCGACGATGCGCTGGAAGAGCCGGTGCTGCTGGCGCCGCGTCAGGAACCACGTCTGGCGCCCTTGCTGGCGCGGCGTTTGAATGTGCCGGGTAGCCCGCCGCTGATCCGCACCACCCTCGACGCCACCTTGCAACGCCGCCTGGAAGACCTGCTGCTGGGCTGGCGTGCGCGCCTGCCCGAGCGCACCTCTGCGGCGATTCTGGTGGTCGAGCAGCCGAGCATGGCGGTGCGCGCCTACCTCGGTTCGGTGGATATCGGCGATGCCAGACGCTTCGGGCATGTCGACATGGTCAGCGCCCAGCGCTCGCCCGGCTCGACCCTCAAACCCTTCCTCTATGGCATGGCCCTGGATGCCGGCTTGATCCACTCCGAATCGCTGTTGCAGGACGTGCCGCGGCGTTACGGCGACTACCGTCCCGGCAACTTCGCCGCCGGTTTCAGCGGCGCGGTGTCGGCCAGCGAAGCCCTGGCGCGCTCCCTCAACCTGCCGGCGGTGCAACTGCTGGAGGCGTACGGACCGAAGCGGTTTGCCGGTGAATTACGCAGCGTCGGCGTACCCCTGGCGCTGCCGCCGTTGGCCGAGCCGAACCTGGCGCTGATTCTCGGTGGCGCCGGCAGCCGCCTGGAGGAACTGGTCAGCGGTTACAGCGCCTTCGCCCGCGGCGGCAAGGCCGCGCGTCTGCGTTTGCAGCCGCAGGATGCGCTGTATGAGCGGCGCATGTTGTCGCCCGGCGCCGCCTGGATCGTGCGGCGCATCCTCAGCGGCCAGGCGCGCCCGGACCGCGATCCGCGCGCGCAGCTGGTACAGCGGCCGAGCCTGGCCTGGAAGACCGGCACCAGCTACGGCTTTCGCGATGCCTGGGCGATTGGCGTGGCGCCGCGTTACATCCTCGGCGTGTGGATCGGCCGCCCGGACGGCACCCCGGTGCCCGGCCAGTTCGGCCTGGCCTCGGCGGCGCCGCTGCTGCTGCAAGTGCACGATCTGCTGATCAACCGCGACAGCCAGCGCGGCCTGAGCCTGCCCGCCGACCCGCAACCGGCCGAGGTCGGCGTGGCGGCGATCTGCTGGCCGCTCGGCCAGCCACTGGCCAGCCGCGACCCGAACTGTAGGCGCCAGCGCTTCGCCTGGACCCTGGACGGCACCACGCCGCCGACCTTGCAGGCACTGGATCAACCGCTGGGCTTGGGCTTGCAGGAAACGCTCTGGCTTAACCCGGCAGGCCAGCGCGTCGACGCCCGCTGTGTCGGCGCCCAGGCGCAGACCGTCGCCTGGTGGCCCGCGCCACTGGAGCCCTGGCTGCCGCGCCGCGAGCGGCGCAGTGCGCGCCTGCCAACCGTCGATCCAACCTGCCCGCCGCAGGGTGAGCCGCTGGCGGCGCCGCTGTCGATCGTCGGCGTGCGCCACGGCGACCGCCTGCGCCGTCCTGCCGGCAGCGCCGAACCGCTGCGCCTGCGCCTCTCCGCCTTGGGCGGCAGCGGTCGGCGTTGGTGGTTTGTCGATGGCCAGCCGGTCGCCGAAACTGCTGCCGAGGCGATGTTCAACCAGGCTTTCGGCCGCAACGGCCAGTACCAGCTCAGTGTGTTGGACGAGAGCGGGCAGACCGCTCGTCTCGAATTCACGGTGAATGACTAGGTTTGTGACCGAGGTCACGGGGGGATGCCGTGATGGCTAGGTGCCATATGTTTTAATGCGAGCCGGATTTTTGCTGCTGTTATCGCTATTCAAAGGACTGAAGGCATGTCTCTTCGTATTAGCCCTTTGGCCATTTGGCTGATGTGCGCCCTCGTTTCCACCGCTGCCCACGCCCAGACACCGGGCGACCAGGACCTGATCCGCGAACGCCAGCAGCGCCTGTTGCAAGAGCAGCAACAGCGCCTGGAAGAACTGCGCCAGCTTCCCGGCGAGGCTGCGCAACTGCCCGCCGAGGCACCAGTCGAGGAGACGCGGTGTTTCAATATCGAGCAGATCAATCTGAGCGGCGCGTCATTGCTCAGTGCGGCCGATAAAGCCGCGATTCTGCAACCGTTTGCCGGGCAATGCCTGGGCATTGGCCAGCTCAATAACGTACTCAAGGCCATCACCAATCATTACGTGGGGCGTGGCTATGTGACCTCGCGCGCGTACCTGCCGCAGCAGGACCTGTCCGGCGGCACGCTGAACGTGATCGTGGTCGAAGGCCGGCTTGAGGGGCTGGACAGCTCGGCGCTGGCCAGCGAGCGCGAGTTGGCCATGAGCTTTCCCGGGCAGACGACGCGTGTGCTGAACCTGCGTGAATTGGAGCAACTGGTCGAGCAACTCAACCGCATGCCTTCGCGGCAGGCGCAGCTTGAACTGGTGCCGGGCGAGCAGGTCGGCGGTAGCCGCGTACAACTCCAAGGTCAGCGCAGCAAACCCTGGCGCGTCAGCCTGGCGCGACACAACGATGGCCAACAGAGCACTGGCGAGCAGCAGTGGGGGCTGGGCCTGGACTGGGACAGCCCGTTGGGCCTGGCGGATCAGTTGAACCTGCGTGCCGGGCGCGACGCCGTTAGCGACAGCCAGCGCCATTCGCATAACCAGAGCTTCAACTACAACCTGCCCTACGGCTGGTGGAGCTTTAACTACAGCTACAGCCAGAGTTATTACCGGACACAGAACGAGGCCAATGGCTTCGCCTTCGACCTGGATGGCGACAGCAAAACTCACCAGTTGCGCGCCGAGCGTGTGCTGCACCGCGACAGCCTGAGCAAAACGGCAGTCAACGGCGGAGTCAGCCATCTGCGTACCCGTAATTTCATCCTCGGCAACCTGATCGACGTCTCCAGCCAGCGATTGTCCGAGGCGCAATTGGGCTTCAACCATGGCCGGCGCATCGGCAATGCCTTTGTCAACGCCGACCTCGGCTGGCAACAGGGCATCGGCAATTTCGACGCCCAGCGCAGTGGCGAGACTCAGGGCGGCCAACCGGTCGCGCGTTACCACAAATACAGCCTGACCTTGAGCTACTTGCAGCCGCTGCCGCTGTGGGGCGAGTCCTTCAGCTTCGACAGCCTGATCAACGCGCAGCACAGCGAAGACGTGCTGTTCAGCCCGCAGCGCATCAGCATTGGCGGCCTCAACTCGGTGCGCGGTTTCAAGGAGCAGTCGCTTTCCGGCGACAGTGGCGGTTACTGGCGCAACCAGGTGCGCTGGCGCCGTGCCGTGACCTGGCAGCCTTTGCAGCCCTTCGTGCAGGAATACGGCGTGGCGTTCGCCTACGACCTCGGCGTCATCCACGGCGGGCGCTACAACCCGGAGCAGCGCGGCCGACTGTCCGGCAATGCCCTTGAGCTGAGCGCCCGTGGCCAGCACCTGGCTGCATCGGTGACCTTCGCCCGCTCCCTCGAGCGGCCCGACGCAATCGCGCAACAAGAGCATCCGCTGTATTTGCGCGTCGATCTCTTCTTCTGATTTTTTCTGATTTATAGCCGTACCGGTTGGAGTTTTTTACATGGACGTTCGTAGCCCGCTGTTCCACAACATTGCCTGTGTGTTGATCGGCATTATGTTTCTCGACCCGATCGTCGCCACGGCCGCGCAGTTGGCCGTGGACGGCCAGGCCGGCGGCAATACCCGTCTGGACCGCGCCGGCAACGGTGTGCCCATCGTCAATATCGCCACGCCCAACGGCAGCGGCCTGTCGCATAACACGTTCATTGACTACAACGTCGGTCAGCAGGGGCTGATCCTCAACAACGCCACGGCCCGCACCCAGGGCACGCAGCTTGGCGGCATCATCGTCGGCAACCCCAACCTGCAAGGCCGCGCCGCCGGCATGATTCTCAACGAGGTCACCGGGGCCAATGCCAGTCAGCTCAAGGGTTACACCGAAGTAGCCGGTCAGGCGGCGCGCGTGATCGTCGCCAACCCCCACGGCATCACCTGCAACGGTTGCGGCTTTATCAACACCCCGCGGGCCACGCTGACCACCGGTAAAGCCATCGTCGAGGGCGGCCGCCTGGATCGTTTCGACGTCGACGGCGGGCAAATCACCCTGGAAGGCCAAGGCCTCAACGCCAGCAACCTCGACCAGTTCGACCTGATCACCCGCAGTGCCAAGCTCAATGCCGAGTTGCACGCGAACCAGCTCAACATCGTAACCGGGCGCAACCAGGTCAAGGCGGACAGCCTGGCGACCACCGCCAAGGCTGCTCGCCCTGGCGATGCGCCGGCCCTGGCCATCGACAGCTCGGCTTTGGGCGGCATGTACGCCGGGGCGATTCGTCTGGTCGGCACCGAAGCCGGGGTTGGCGTCAAACTGGCCGGCAATCTGGCTGCCAGCGCTGGCGATATTCAGATCGACGCCAACGGCCAACTGAGCCTGGCGCAGACCGCCGCCAGCGGTAATGTGCGGATTGCCGCGCAGAGTGCCGAGCTGACCGGCAAGACCTACGCCGCAGGCAGCATCAGTGCGCAAACCAGCGCCGCGTTGGCCAACCGCCAGAGCCTGGCCGCGGCCGGCAGCATCGCCTTGAGCGGCGGGCAAGTCATCAACAGCGGGCTGATCGAAGCCGGGGTGAATCCGGACAATAGCCGCAACCAACAGGGCGACGTTGCCATCAGTGGTCAGTCGTTACGCAACAGCGGTAGCGTGATCGCCAATCGGCAAGTGACCGTGCAAGTTGCTCAAGCATTGGACAACCAAGGCGGAACCCTCAGCGGCAAGACCCTGGCTCAGGTCAAGGCCGGGCAACTGGATAACCGTTTGGGGCGCGTGCTCGCCGAGGGCACATTGGTGATTGATGCCAACGCGCTCGACAATCGAAATGCTGGCCTGATCCAAAGCCAGGGCGATGCCGGCGTCAAGGTGGCGGGGGTGTTGCACAACCAGCAAGGCCAGTTTGTCAGCAACGCCAAGCTGAGCGTGCAGGCCACGCAGTTGAATAATCAGAGCGGGACGCTCGGCAGCCATGGCGCTATGGATCTGAGTGCTCAAACGGTCGACAACAGCGCACAAGGGCGGATCAATTCGGCTGGCCGCCTGCAGGTGCGCGCCACTGATCTGTATGCCGATAACGGCGGTGAGTTGAGCGCCAAGGGTGCGGTGGACGTCGAGTTGCAAGGTCGTTTGAATCTGCGTTCGGGCGGGCGCTTGATTGCTGGCGAGACCCTGCGCCTGGAGGCGCAGAGCATCGATAGCGGCGTCGCCGGGGTCATCTCGGCGAAGTCCGGGGCGCAGCTCAAGGCGCAAAGCCTGAGCAATGATCAAGGTGGGGAAATCAGTTCCGGTGCGGCCCTCGGCCTCGTCGTGAGTCAGCTCGACAACAGCCAGGGCGGTGTGATCGCCAGCAGCGGCGCCCTGACGTTGCAAGCAGACTCGCTCGTCAACCGCGACCAGGGCCGCATTGGCAGCGGCCAGGCCCTGAACCTGAGCGCCGTGCGCCTCGACAATAGCGGAGGCGGGGCGATATCCAGCAACGCCAGCCTGCTGTTGCAGGCCACCGAGCTGAATAACGCCCAGGCCGGCAAGGTCATCGCAGATGGTGCGCTGCAACTGCTGGTGGCGCGGCTGCTCAACAACGCCAAGGGTGTCTTGTCCGCGGGGGCGGGCCTGAGTGTGCAAGGTCGCAGTCTGGATAACAGCGGTGCTGGCCAGGTGCTGGGCGGTACGGGGCTGAGTCTCGCCTTGAGCGGCGATCTGCACAATCAGGGGCAAGGCACGATCCTCAGCCAGGGCGGCCTGACGCTCCGGGCTGCGCAGGCCGTCAATAGCGGGCAAGGCCGTATCGCCAGCAAGGGCGCCTTGACTGCCACCCTGACAGGGCTGGACCAGCATGGCGGTGGGCGGCTGCTCAGCGAAACGGCGCTGACCCTCGATCTGGCTGGCGGACGGCTGAACAACAGTCGCCAGGGGCTGCTCGCCACGTCCGGCAGTTTGTTGCTGAACAACGTCGTCGCCATCGATAACAGCCAGGGCGGCGAGATCTCCAGCGACCGCGCCTTCAGCCTGGTCACCGGCGAGCTGAACAACAGCGCCGGCAAGCTGCTCAGCGGCGAGGCATTGGAGCTGCGTATCACCCGCACGCTGCTGAATAACCTGGGTGGCGTGCTCTCGTCGGCCAGGCAACTGACCCTGAGTGCGGGCAGCCTGGATAACAGTGGCGCCGGCCGGATGGGCAGCGGCGGCGCGATGAGCCTGACGGTCGCCGGCGAGCTGAACAACCGCCAGATGGGCTCCATTACCAGCGACAGCAGGCTGACGGTGAAGGCGGCGAGTCTGAACAACGCCCAAGGCGGCAAAGTCAGCAGCCAGGGCGCTCTTCAGCTCGACGCCGACAGCATCGACAATCGCGGTGCCGGGGAGATTTCCAGTACCGCAGCGTTGCTGCTCAACACCGGCAGCCTGAACAACCAGGGCGGGCTGGTGGCGACCGAGGGTCAACTCGCCATCGAATCCCGTGGTTTGCTGGACAACAGCAAACAAGGCGTGCTGGCCGCCGAACAGGCGTTCACCCTCAAAGCCGGTAGCCTGAGCAACCGCGAGCAGGGCCTGGTGCAAGGTCAGGACAGCGTGAACGCGACCATTCAAGGCGCTTTCGATAATGCCGGTGGCCGTGTGCTGAGTGGCAAGGACTTGCAGCTGATCAGCGGCGCCGTGGATAACCGTGAGGGCAGTGTGGTTAGCGCCGGCAAGCTGACACTGAACAGCGCTGAACTGAACAATGCCAACGGTGCTCTGGTGGGCGCTGGCGATACGCAACTGCACAGCACCACGTTGAACAATAACGCCGGCAAGCTCAGCAGCCAGGGCGACTTGCGACTGACCACCGGCACGGCCAGCAGCCGTGGCGGTTCAATCCTCAGTGCCGGGCAACTGGTGTTGCAAGCCGACAGCCTGGACGCTGGCGGCGCAGGTCGCTTGCGGGCTAATGGCGCGGCAGAGGTGCGGATTGCCGGCCAGCTCAGTCTGCAGGGCGGTGGACAACTGCTCAGTGGCGGCACGTTGGCGCTGCACACACAGTCGCTCGACAACGCCAATCAGGGGCTTATTTCCGCCCAAGGCGATGCCTCGGTCAAAGCGGTCAGCATCGACAACCGTAACGCTGGGGAAATCTCCAGCAGTCGCAACCTGCAGTTGCGCGCCGCACAGCTGGACAACAGCACCCACGGTCGTCTGATCGCCGAGGCTGCGCTGAAACTGGTCGCCGACCATGTGCTCAACCGAGCCTTGGGTGTGCTCAGTGCTGGCGGAGCACTGACGCTGGAAACCCAGCTGCTGGACAACAGCTTCGCTGGTCGCGTCTTGAGTGGCGCCCTGCTGACGCTCAACGCCGCTCAGTTGAGCAACAGCAATAACGGCCTACTCAGCGCGGGAGGCGATCTACTCCTGACTGCGCAGACCATCGATAACCGCCAGGGCGGTGAAATCTCCAGCAAGCGCGGCCTGAGCGTCACGGCCGGCACTGTCGACAACAGCGATGGTGGACGGGTCATCGGCGAAGCGGGGCTGCACGCCACGCTGGAGCACCTGAACAATAGCCAGCAAGGCCTGCTGGCCAGCAATACCGACCTGCTACTGAGTGCCGCGACGATCGACAACAGCGCGGCCGGCACGCTCAGCGGGGCTCGGCTGCTCACCCTGACGAGCGCAACTTTGGACAATCGCGATGCCGGCCGTGTGCTCAGTGGCGGTGATCTGCAACTGACGCTCGACCACTTAAACAATACCGGCGCCGGGCTGCTCAGCAGCCGTGGCGACCTGCTGTTGCGCGGCGACGCGCTGGATAATCGCGGCGGTGCTCTTATCGTCGATGGCCGGGCCACTGTCGAAGCCGACAGCCTGGACTCCAGCGAAGGCGGACAGCTGTCCAGTCAGGGCGATATGCGTATCGACCTGGCAACGCTGAACCAGCGCAACGGCGGCGAATTGCTGAGCAATGGCCGCCTCGTGCTGAACGCGAATACGCTCGACAACCGCGCTGGCGGCCTGATCGCCGGCCGTCAGGGGCTGACCATCGCGGCGGACACGCTGAGCAACCAGGGCGGCGAAATCTCCAGTGCGGTAAACCTCGATATCCAGGCCGAACACTTGGATAACAGTGCGGCCGGCAAGATACTCGCCGGTAGCACCTTGACCCTGGTCGTGGCGCAATTGCTCAACCGGATCAAGGGCATCGTCTCCGGCCAGCAGGCGCTGAGCCTGAGCGGCGGCATGCTGGATAACAGCCAGGAGGGCACGTTCGTCAGTCAGGGTGATATCACCCTTGAGCTTTCGGGGGCGCTGAACAACCAGGCCGACGGTGCGGTAATCGCCCAAGGGCCGTTGAAGCTCACGCTCGATAGCCTCGCTAACCAGGGCGGCATAGTGTCGAGCAAGCAATGGCTGGAACTCGACGGCAAGCAGTTGCACAACCAGGGCGGTATGTTGGTCGCCGATGGCGCGCTGAATATTAATGCCACGACGTTGGATAACAGCCAGTCGGGCCTGTTGAACAGCAAAGCCGACATGAGCCTCGTTGCGGGCCATATCGATAACGCCAGCGGTGGCGCTATCGTCAGCGACGGTACGCTCGATCTCAAGGCCGAGCGACTGGATAACGGCGCTCTGGGCCAAGTGGCCAGCACGGGCGACCTGAACCTTGAGGTGGACGAACTCACCCAGCAGGGCGGCGAACTGCTCAGTCAGGGTCAATTGCGCTTGCAGGCTACGACGCTGGATAACAGCCACGGCGGTCTGATCGCCGCCACTCAAGGCATCGACCTCGACACCACGGACCTGGACAACAGCGCAGGCGGGGAGATTTCCAGCCGTGCCAGCGTGAGGGTGAGCGCCAGCGAGCTGAACAACAGCGACGCCGGCCTGATCATCGGCGATGCGGGTCTGACGCTGACTGTGCAGCGCCTGCTCAATCAGCTCAAGGGCGTACTTTCCGGGCGCGACGGCCTGGTGCTGCGAACCGCCAGCCTGGATAACAGCCGGGGTGGCACCCTGACCAGCCAGCGCCTGCTCGACATTAGCTCGAGTGGCGCGCTGGACAACTCCGCTGAAGGCGCACTGATCAGCGAGGGCGCGATGACGGTACGCTCTGCCGCGCTGAATAACGCCGCAGGCATCCTGTCCAGTGCCGGAAAACTGGACATCGCCAGCGGCGCACTGAACAACCGCGGGGGCATGCTGGTCACCGATGACGCGCTGATCCTCTCCAGTAGCGCGCTGGACAACAGCCAGGGCGGGCGCATCAGCGCCAAGGGCGATCTTGAGCTCAGCACTGCCGCGTTGGTCAATCGGCAGCAGGGCAGCATCACCAGCAGCGCTCGTGTGCAACTGAGCGCTGGCCAGGTAGATAACAGCGCTCAGGGGCGGATCGCCAGCAAAGGCGCGCTGAGCGCCAATCTGCAAGGCCTCGATCAGCATGACCGGGGTGAGCTGATCAGCGAAACTGCGCTCAGCCTGAACCTCAATGGCGGTCGTCTGGATAACCGCGACCACGGCCTGATCGCCACGCCTGGTAGCCTGCTGATACGCCAGGTCGCCAGCGTCGATAACAGCCAGGGCGGCGAAATTTCCAGTGCTGACGCTTTCACCTTGGTAACCGAAGAGCTGAACAACAGCGCCGGGCGCATCATCAGCGGCGATGCGCTGCAACTGCATATTACCCGCACCCTGTTGAACAACCTCAACGGCGCACTCTCTGCCGCCAAAGGCTTGCAGATCACTGCGGGCAGCCTGGACAACAGCGCTGGCGGCACCTTGGCCAGCGCCGCGGATATCGAGTTAACCCTTCAGGGCGAGCTGGATAACCACGACGACGGCGCGCTGGTGGCCGGTGGCAGCATCACCGTGCAGTCCACGGCGTTGAACAACAGTGAGAACGGGCTGATTTCCAGTTCGACTGGTCTCAACCTCGATACCGGGGCGTTGAATAACCGCGCCGCCGGCCTGATCGTCAGCGCCGGCAGCTTGCACCTGAACAGTGGCGACCTGGACAACAGCCAGGGCGGTACCCTGAGCGGCAAGCAGGGGCTGATGCTAAGCGCCGGTGCGCTGGATAACCGCCAGGACGGCCTGATCATTAGCAATGGCGTGCTCGACCTGCGCGCCACCAATCTGGACTCCAGCCAGGGCGGCGAAATCTCCGCCAAGGGCAACTTGAGCCTGACGCTTGCACGGCTGATCCAGCAGCAGGGCCGGTTAATCGGCGAGGCGAGCGTGAGTCTGAACCTCAACGGTGGCGACCTGGATAACCGTGGCGGTCTGATCTCCGCGTTTGGCCCGCTAAGTTTCGACAACCTGAGCGCGCTGGACAACCGCCAGGGCGGTGAAATCTCCAGCTCGCAAGCGTTCTCCGTGTCGGCGGCGAGTATCGACAACGGCGACCTGGGGCGCATCATCAGCGGTCGGCAACTGAGCGTACAGGCGCATAGCCTGCGTAATGCCAGCGGTGGCCTGTTATCCGGCTGGGCAGGGCTCGATGTGGCGGGCGGCAGCCTGGACAACTCAGCGAGCGGCACCTTGTCGAGCCGCGAAGGCGATCTTTCCGTCGACCTCAGCGGTGCATTGGACAACCATGATCAGGGCGCGCTGGTCAGCAAGGGCATCCAGCAGCTCAAGGCCGCCAGCCTGAACAATGCCAAGGGCATTCTCTCGGCCGAAGGCGACCTCACGGCGACCATCGGCGGCGTGCTGGACAACCACGATGCAGGCGTGATCAATAGTGCCGGCAACCTGGCCATCACCGCCCAGAGCCTGAATAACCGTTCCGGTCAGCTCAGTGCCCAGCAATCCCTTCGCCTGAACAGCGCCGGTGCGCTGGACAACCGTGGTGGCACGTTGTCCAGCAATGGCGCCATGACCCTGACCCTGCTCGGTGCCCTGAGTAATAGCCAGCAGGCCACGCTGGCCAGCGGCGGAGCGCTGCTGCTCAAGGCTGCCAGCGTGGATAACCGCGGCGGCAAACTGGCCAGCCAGGGGCTGCTCGAACTGATCACTGGCAGCCTGAACAACTCGGCTTCCGGCACGCTCGCCAGCCGCAACGACCTATCCATCAACCTCGGCGGCGCCCTGAACAATAGTCAGGACGGCCTGATTTACAGCCAGTTGGGCAGCGTGGCCGTGAGCGCGCAACGCCTCGACAACCAGGGCGGCGCCCTGCAAAGCCAAGGTGCCACGAGCCTGACGTTGAATACTGCGCTGGACAACCGGGGCGGGCGTATCGTCGCCCAGGCCGGCAGCCTCGATGTGCGGGCTGGCAGTCTCGATAACAGTGCAGATGGCATGCTCAGCAGTGTTTCCAGTTGGCTGAAGCTGCTCACCGCGGGATTTTTCGACAACGCCAATGGCGGGATTACCCAGGCGCAAGCCCTGGATATCCAGGCCGACCAGGGCATCGACAACCGCTCCGGGCACCTCTCGGCGCTCAGTGGCGAGAACCGCATTGTGACTGCCGGTTTCGACAACCAAGGCGGCGGTCTATATGCCGGCACCTTGCTCAGTGTCAGCGGCACACAGCTGCTTAACCAAGGCATGGCGTTGGGACAAGGCGGCAAAGTGGCCGCCGGGCAGATCGACTTCAGCCTGAGTGGTGCGCTGAATAACCAGTTCGGCCAGATCGAAAGCGACAGCGCGCTCGACCTAAGTGCCAGTAGCATCAATAACGTCGTTGGCAGCCTGCGTGCCCTCGGCCGCACGGGTAGCACGCGGATCGTCAGCAGCAGCCTGAACAACGGTTTCGGCGTGATAGAAAGCGCTAACCAAGACCTCGACCTGCACGTGGCGAGCTTGAGTAACGGCGCTGGACGCATCCTGCACACCGGCAGCGGCAACTTCGGTCTGTCTAGCGCCAACGTCACTCAGGCCGGCGGCACTCTGGTCAGCAACGGCGCCCTGACTCTCAACGCCGCCAGTTGGAGCAACAGCAGCGTGCTGCAGGCCGGGCGGCTGACCTTGAATATCGGCAACTTCACCCAGACCGCCACAGGTCAGTTACTGGCCAGTCAGTCCCTTATCGGCACAGGCGGTAGCTGGGTCAACCACGGATTGCTGGCCAGCGACGGCACGCTGTCGCTTTCATTGAGCGGCGGTTACAGCGGTAACGGCCGTCTGAGTAGCTTGGGCGGCCTGAGCCTCAGCGCTGCCAGCATCGATCTGCCCAGCAGCGCCCGGATTACCGGCGGCGGGCTGACCACCGTCACCAGCAGCGGCCTGCTCAGCAACCGCGGCACGCTGACCTCGGCAAGCGCTTTGACCGTGCGCGCTGGCACCCTGAATAACTACGGCAGCCTGGGCAGCGGCGAAATGTTGCGGCTGTACGCCCCAACGTTACTTAACCAAAACGGCCTGATCTTCAGCGGCGACGACATGGCGCTGCGGGTGGATAACTTCACCAACCGTTATGCGGATGTGTACAGCTTGGGGGCTATCGACCTGGCCAAGAATGACCTGGGTCACTCCGCCAGCCGCCTGGATAACCTGTCCGGAACTCTGGAGGCCAGCGGTGACTTCAGCCTCAAGGCTGCAGTGATCAAGAACGCGCGCGATGTACTGCAGATTAATGATGCCGGCCTCTACACCGCGAAAATCGAAGAGGCTATCTGCGTCGAGGCGGGGGTGGATTGTTCGGGCAAGAGCAATACCTGGTTCAAAGTCACCAGCCGCGACAAGCTTGAGGTGGTTGCAGCGAGTGCGCTGGCGGCTATTCATGCCGGTGGCAACCTGAACATTACAGGCAGCACACTCAACAACCAGTCCAGCTTGATCAGTGCCGGCGGCAACATCGTCCTGAACCTGACCAATCTGAACAACCAGGGTTTGGAGATTGGCGAGGTGGAAAGCAGTCGGGTATTCCGGCTGACACGTATGGATCGCAAATACCAACTTGTCTATGTCCAGCAGGCGGCGGACTTCAGCGCTAAATATTGGCTTGAGAGCCCGGGTTATGATCCGGATAACATCGGCGACTTGTCCCAGTCCCTCGCCAGGTTCCTTGCTCAGGAATTCGATCTGGAGTTGGTTCACCTGGCAACGCGTACTGAGCTCAGCAGGGGCGATCAAAGCTACGCGGCGATCATCCAGGCCGGCGGTAACGTCAGCGTCAATGCCAGCAACCGGATCGACAATGGCGTTATCCGCCCTTACTTCACCTATGTAAGCGGTGGACAAAAAGTCGGCAGTACTGCGACCGATGCGACGGGTGTCAGCACCCTCGTCAGCCTGAATTCGCAACTTCCCCCCGACCTGCAACAGCAACAGGTCAACCCCCTGACCCTGCCCGGTTTCAGCCTGCCGCAAAGCCAGAACGGCCTGTTCCGTCTGAGCGGCCAAGCCGCTCAAAGTGGCGTCGCGAGCACCGCGCTGACCAGCGTGGGCAATCGCACCCTATCTGGCCGCAGCATTACGCTGGGACAGCAAGAGCAGAGCCTGGGGTATGCCGATATCCAGGCTCGCGCGTTTGTCATCGCCAGCCAAGGGGGTATAGCGGCCGATCAGGTCGCGGGTAGTGCCTGGAGCCTGTCTGGCAGTGGTGGGGGCGTGCAGGCCAGCGGCACGTCGGGCGCCGGTGGTGGGCCTGCCGCGCCGGTGTCCACCGCGCTGCACGGCGAAGCCTTGCCGCCCGTGCTGCCGATACCAGGAGCCGTGCAGCAGGTACAACTCGGTTCCGGGAACGTGCCCAGCGGCGGTGTGCCCACTGCGCAATCTGTCGTCCTGGGTAGCGCGTCAAGCCTGCCCGGCACGCTTCAGCCAGGCGTCCCCAGCGCCAACCAGGTGCAGTCCGGTCCCGCACCGGTTGTGCTACAGACCGTGAACCAGGTACAGGGTCTGCCGACCAGCAGCGCCCCGCTCAACAGTCACAACTACCTGATCGAAACCAACCCCGAGCTGACCAACCTCAAGCAGTTCCTCAGCACCGATTACCTGCTCGGCAACCTTGGCGTCACCCCGGACACGGCGCAGAAACGCCTGGGCGACGGCTTCTACGAGCAACGGCTGATCCGCGAAGCCATCGTCGCGCGCACTGGCCAGCGCTTTATTGACGGGTTGACCAGCGACGAGGCGATGTTCCGCTACCTGATGGACAACGCCATCGCCAGCAAGAACGCACTAAACCTGGCGGTGGGCATCAGCCTGAGCGCCGAGCAAGTGGCGGCGCTGACCCACGATATCGTCTGGCTGGAAGAGCACGAAGTGCTCGGTGAGCAGGTCCTGGTGCCGGTGCTGTACCTGGCCCAGGCCGAAGGCCGCCTGGCGGCCAATGGCGCGCTGATCCAGGGGCAGGACGTTTCGCTGATCGCCGGCGGCGACTTGACTAACGCCGGCACCTTGCGCGCCAGCAACAACCTTAGCGCCGTGGCCGGCAATGACCTGATCAACAGCGGTCTGATCGAGGCCGGCAACCGCCTCGACCTGCTGGCGGCCGACAGCATCCGCAATGCCCAGGGCGGCATTATCGCTGGGCGCGATGTCAGCCTGACGGCGCTGACCGGCGATGTACTCAACGAGCGCACGGTCACCCGTCATGCCAGCGTCGCCGGTAACAGCCACTGGGAAAGCAGCTTCGCCGACAGCGCCGCCCGCATCGAGGCGGCCAGCAGCCTGAGCATCAGTGCCGGGCGCGATGTGGCCAACCTCGGCGGCGTATTGGACAGCCGGGGCGACCTCAGCATTAGCGCCGGGCGTGACGTCACCATTGCCTCGGTGGAAGAGCGCCATCTGCACGCGCGCGGCACACATTATCGGGATGAGCGGGTCAGTCAGCTGGGCGCCGAGGTGACGGCTGGGCGCGACATCGACATCAGCGCCGGTCGTGACCTGGCGGCGATCGCCAGCCGCATTGAGGCGGGGCGCGATATTGACCTGGCAGCGGGCAACGACGTGCTGATCGCCTCGGCAGCCGACGAAAGCCACTACTTGTCCAAGAGCAAGAAGGTCATCCTTCAGAAAGACCATGTCGAGCAGCAGTCCAGCGAGATCCTGGCCGGCGGCGATGTGGTGATTAGCGCGTCGAACAACTTGCTGCTTTCCGCCAGCCAGGTGCAGGCGGATGGAGAGGCTTATCTGGTGGCGGGTGAGAACTTGGCCCTGCTCAGCGCCGAGGATTACGACTACTACCTCTATCAGAAAAAGAAAAAGGGTAGCTTCGGCAGCAAGAGCTTTCGGCGCGACGAAGTCACCCAGGTCAGCCATATCGGCAGCGAAGTCAGCGCTGGCGGCGACGTCACTCTGCTCAGCGGCAGCGACCAGCTCTATCAGGCGGCGAAACTGGAAAGCGGCGGCGACCTGACTCTGGCCAGCGGCGGCGCGATCACCTTCGACGGGGTGAAAGACCTCAAACAGGAGAGCCACGAGAAGAGCAAAAGTAGCTTTACCTGGCAGTCGGCCAAGGGTAAGGGGACCACCGACGAGACACTGCGCCAGAGCCAGTTGATTGCCCAGGGCGACATCGTCATCAAGGCGGTGGAAGGTCTCAATATCGATGTCAAGCACATCGACCAGAAGACGGTGAGCCAGAGCATCGACGCCATGGTCAAGGCCGACCCGAACCTGGTCTGGCTGAATGAGATGGAACAGCGCGGGGATGTGGACTGGCGGCGGGTGAAGGAGGTGCATGACTCCTTCAAGTACAGCAGCTCGGGGTTGGGCGGCGGAGCGGCAATAGTAATTGCCATCGTGGTGGCGTACTTCACGGCGGGGGCGGCGAGCGCCGCAATCGGAAATGTCGCAGGGGCAGCCGCGGGATCGGGAGGCACGATGGCTGCTGCGGGTACAGCCACCGCTTCTGCAGTGGCGAACGGTGCCGCGATAGGTTCTACGGTCGCTGCCGGCTGGGGCAACGTGGCCCTGACTGCTGTCGCTACTGGAGCCGCCAGCAATACGGCCATCAGCACCATCAACAACCGGGGCGACCTCGGAGCGATACTCAAGGACGTGACCTCGGAGGATGCGCTGCGTGGTTATGTGGTAGCGGGCGCCACCGCAGGCCTGACCAACGGACTGTATAACGGCTGGACCGGCACCGAGACCGGCGCCAGCGGCGCCTTGGTCAACAGCGGCAAAGTCATTACTGAAGGCGGGCTGAACACCTGGAGTGGTATCGGTCAGTTTGCCGGCAACCAATTGCTGCAAAACGGCACCTCCGCCGTCCTTGACCGTGCCCTGGGCGGCGATAGCTCGCTTAGCGATGCCCTGCGCAGCAGTCTGGCCAATACCTTTGCGGCGGCGGGGTTCAACCTGATCGGTGATCAGACAGCCCCCGGTAAATGGGATATCAAGGATGGCAGCCTGGCCAAGATCGGCCTGCACGCGGTGATGGGCGGCCTGGCGGCAGAAGCGGCTGGCGGGGACTTCAGGACTGGTGCGCTGGCGGCTGGCGTGAACGAAGCCCTCGTCGATAGCTTGGCAGGCTGGTACGGGCAGATGGACCCGGAGCAGAAGAAGAGCCTGCTGGTGATGAACTCGCAGGTGATCGGGGTTCTGGCGGCTGGGGCGCAGGGAGGTGATGAGAAGGCTTTGCAGACTGGGGCTTGGGTGGCGGGGAGTGCGACTCTATATAACCGTCAGCTTCATGAGAGTGAAAAAGCTCTTGCCAAGGAACTGGCAGAGAAAAGTGGCGGTAGATTTACTGAGGGGGAAGTTGAGGATGTCTTGCGGGTGTCGAGCAGGGCGGATGAGGGTATTTTTCCGGGGACTGATATGGTGGTGCCGCAGGATGGAGTCTATGACACAGGTGGGCGCTGGGTTAAGTATGGCGACACTTATGTTCAGTTGCTTCCTGTCGATATTGATCCTGATGTTGCTAAGTATGTATTGAGTAACGCGGAGGGTTACTCATTTCATGACTCAACATTGGGGCTAGCTCCTAATCAGAATATAGGAGGTTCTAGCCAGAATCCCCGTGATAGGCTTACGGGATATGCGTTGGGTGACAGTGGCGGTTATGTAGTGCCGGTAGTAATTGACGGTAAATATTATCAGCCTCGATTTTGGCCTTGTGGTAATGCGGAATGTATTGCGGTGGGAGCGAACATTGACTTTGGGAATGCTGATACTCTGCGTTGGTTAAGGGCTGCAGATGCGAAGGCGTTGGATGATTTTAGTAAAGTAATGACTGCTGGCGCAGTAATTGGGAGTGGTGGTACGGTGGTGGGATTGGGTCATATATCAACTGGAGCCTCTTTGCTTTCTGGTTATCTGAATGATGCTATACTTACAAAGCTTACTGAGGGAGCTGTAAGTACAGGCTTCGAGTCATACGCGGCCTCTAGAGGAGTTCCTCTTGAGGTCGCTAGAAAAATTACCAATGCGTTGTCACTGTCTGGTGCATGGTCAGGCATAGTTGAAAATGGTAAGGATTTGCTAGGTGAGTGACTTTACTTTGTTTTCCAGAAAGAGTGCTCTTGTGGTTTTGGTTTTAGTGATGTTGGGTTTTATGATTTTGAATTTGGTTAGATTTTATGGTGTATGGAGGGATTTTTTTACGGTAATGTTTGGGCAGGCATGGTTTGGGTATTCCTTTTACGCGTTCGTTAGTGGGAGGTACATCCCGTTTTCCGGCGGGGCCACAGTCGGTAAGGATGAAAATTTGTGGCTCAGAGCATTCTCTGGTGGGTTAGGGCTTTTAATATATTTTTGTTTTTTCTTTTATAAGGTCTAGTTGTTGTGACAAACATTCCCGCCAGCCTCAACTATCCCCTGAGGCGCAAACCCGACCCTATACCCACTGTCCCGTCCAACTGTCCAATCGACTTCCCTCGCCTTGCCAACGGGGGATTTTTCTATTTCAAGCTGTCCGGTTTCGAGTTTCGGCCCGCCGTCGGTCGGTTTTCGACCTGGACCGGATGGCGGTTTCCCCTGAGATTTCCCCTTTTTCCGCCAACGAGGCGAGTTTTGTCGTCCCGCCCGTGGACAGGTGCCGCGCCATCGCTAACCGCAGAATCGGCCGGTTGCGCTAAAACCGTAAATGGTAACCCTGCAATAAGCCGTCCCAAGCCTCGAACCATTCCTCCCGTCTCGGCGGTCGCCGATAAGGGTCGATCCCCTGCCACGCCTCCAGCGGCGTCCGGCCACCCAGGTTCTGGTGCGGACGCACGGCGTTGTACCAGAAGGCGAACTGGCTCAGCGCGCTGTACAGCTGGGCGCGGTCGAGCAGCCGCCAGCGATCCAGCTTGCCTTTCAAGGTGCCGAACAGACGCTCGATCCGGCTGTTCTGCCAGGGGCAGCCAGGATCGCTGAGCTGCTGGCGAATCCCGGCCAGGCGCAGCACTGTGCTGAACAGCCTACCGGTAAACACCCGCTCGTTATCGCTGCGCAACGCCTGGGGTTTGCCGAAGCGGCCAATGGCCAGAAACAGGTAGCCGAGCAGCGTCCAGGCGGACTTGTTGGGCACGGCGGTGAGGGTCAGCAGCTGGCGGCTGCCGTGATCGATCAGGCCGAGGATGGGATGTTGCTGGCCGTGGACATCCTGTTTACCGGTCAAATCCAGCCCCCACACCTTGTTCGATTCGCCAAGCCCCGGTCGGTACTGGCGAATCTTGCGGCGCAGACATTCGATTTCGTAGCGCCGCCCTCGCAAGGTATAGGCTACATAGGACTTGCTGACGGTCAGCTGTTTCTTCGCCGCGAAGCGCCGGTTGAAGGTGTCGGCGACTCGCCGACAGCCCGCTTGCGGCATCAGCGCCTTGAGTCGAACCAACTCATCGACCATCCAGGTGGGTTTGCGCGGTTGGCGCATCGGTTGGTCGGGGTGCGTTCGCTTCCAGCCATGCCGACTGGGGCGCGGACGCCGGCTGGGGAACAGCCAGCGCAGCAGCATCCGGCACAGCTGCAGAATCCATTGCGGCATGGTTTTGCTCGGTGTTTATCGGGGCGGGCATTCTTGCCTCCCGCTCGCGGTAAAGACGGGCTGCCCTCGGCCCCCGTTCTGCGGAGCCGAGGTGCGTTCATGCATGACGTTTGCGCGAGTCTCGGATCATGGGTGTCGTTGCGACTCCATATACAGGCGCAACAGTTTGTTGATGCGGGTCTGATAGCCCTGGCCTTGCCCTTTGAACCACTCCAGCACATCGGCGTCGAGGCGCAGTGTCACCGGTTGCTTAACGACCTGACGTAACTCGGCACGGGCAAAGAACTCGTCGCCCAGCTCCGGAATGTCGCTGGTGTCGATCTCGTCGTCGGTCAGACTTTCCAGCCGTTTCCAGTCAGTTTTCGTTTTAGCCGATACGTTGCTCATAGTGTTGTACCTCGCGTCGGGTCGCTTTTCGGGCGCTGATGATGCGGATCACATCGCCCCTTCGTTCCGTATAAACCACCACGCCCAGCAGTGCTGTTATCCAGCCCAGGGCGATCCAGCGCTCTTCGCCGTAACCTTCGCGCTCATCCGGCAAGGCCAGTAGAGGGTGGTTGAAAATGTCCACGGCATCGTTGAAGTCGATGCCATGCTTCTGGATGTTGATACGGTTTTTAGCCTCATCCCACTCAAAGCGCATGCTGCATCCCGTATTTACATATGTACGTACATTGTGCGCCAGTGGCTACAGCCTCATCCACCTTTTCCCTCACCCGCGAGGGATTTTTGTCTGCGCCAGAGTGTGATGCTTCTCTCGTTGTGTCGCGAGGGTTGGCATTGGGCTCTGTGGTTTAATCCGTGTCTGCGCCGCTGCGTTTCTCCTTTCCCCTTGGTTTTTGATTGCGCTCACATGGACGTTCGCAGCCCGTTTTTCCAGAACATCGCCACGGTGCTGATCGGTATTTTGTTCCTCAACCCGATCGTCACCGCCACCGCTGAGCTAGCGGCGAGTTCGGCCGGCCGCAGCATCGCCCTCAGTGCAGCGGGTGACGTGGTGCTGGCCTCGGCGGCCAACGAGGATCACTTCTACGCCAAGAGCAAGAAGGTCACCCGCCAGCAAGATCGTATCGACCAGCAGGCCAGCGAAATTCGGGCCGGTGGCGATGTATTGATCGGCGCCGACCACAACCTGGCGCTGATCGCCAGCCAGGTCGAGGCGGGCGGCGAAGCCTACCTGGTGGCGGGCGAGCAACTGGCCCTGCTCAGCGCCGAGGATTACGACTACAGCCTTTACGAGAAGAAGAGCAAGGGCAGTTGGGGCCGCAAGAGCTTCAAGCGTGACGAAACCACCCAAGTCACTAACGTCGGCAGCCAAATCACCACGGGCGGCGACCTGACCCTGCTCAGCGGCGGCGACCAAACCTACCAGGCGGCCAAGCTGGACAGCGGCGCCGATCTGACCTTGGAGAGCGGCGGCGCGATCGCCTTCGAAGCGGTCAAGGACCTCGAACAGGAGAGTCACGAGAAGAGTAAGAACAGCTGGGCCTGGAACTCGATGAGTGGCAAGGGCCACACCGACGAGACCGTCGTCCAGAGCCAGCTGATCGCCCAGGGCGAGCTCGCCATCAAGGCCGCCGAAGGCCTGCAGATCGATATCAAGCAGATCGACCAGAAGTCAGTCAGTCAGACCATCGATGCGATGGTCCAGGCCGACCCGCAGTTGGCTTGGTTGAAACAGGCCGAGCAGCGCGGCGATGTCGATTGGCGGCGGGTGCAGGAGGTGCATGAGTCGTTCAAGTACAGCCATTCCAGCCTTGGGCCGGCGGCGCAGCTGATCATTGCCATTGCCTTATCGATGGTCATGGGGCCGGTGATGATGGGCATGAACTCAGTGGGCCAAGCAGTGACTGTTAGTGTGGCCACCAACGCGACCGTCAGTACCATCAACAATCGCGGCGATTTGGGGGCGGTAGTCAAGGACGTCACCTCCTCGGATGCCATCAAGGGCTACGTGGTGGCCGCCGCAACGGCGGGGGTTGGTGACTCGCTCGGCTACAAACCGACAGAGCTCGGTTTTAACGCTGAGAGCATAAAAACTGTCGCGGTTAAAACAGTGGCTGACTCGCTGATAGAAACCGCCGTGTACGGCGGCAGTTTCAAAGACAACCTGGCCGATGCAGCGGTGGGTAATGCCGTGAGTATCGGCGGGGCGCTCGGAGCCAACGAGATCGGCAATCAGTTCACAAATAGCAGCCTGCCGAAGATTGCCATGCACGCCGCGCTGGGTGGCCTGCTGGCCGAGGCGATGGGCGGCGACTTCCGCACCGGCGCCTTGGCCGTCGGGGCCAACGAAGCCCTGGTGGAGTTGCTCGGCGACAAGCTATTGCCGGCAGGTAAGGACCAGAACAGCCCGGAATATAAGCAGGGCGCAAAGAACCTACTGGCGGCCTCGCAAATCATTGGTGTGCTGGCGGCGGTGGTGGCTGAGGGCGATGCCGAAGCAGGCGCGGCGGTTGCGGCGAATGCGACGGCGAATAACTACTTGTTGCATCGCGAAGAGACCGCGGCAGCGGTAGATCAGGTAATGGAGCGGTGTCAGCTAAGTCCGGCTTGTACGGAGCAATTCTCGAAGCTGGATTCGCAAGAGGTGATGAACGCTTTCGAGGTGATAGCGGCTAAGGACGGGAAGGCGCTGGCGGAGATAAACCCAGATGCACGGCTGTTTGCTGCGCAGATGTTGGATGAGGATGTATCGCTGGCAGGGCGAATTTTTATTCCGGAAACGGGCACGGAGAAGGCGCTAGACGCGGCCAAGACTACAGCAGAGTGGGCGGGTACTCTGGCGGGACTTGGTGGAGCCGCTGTCGCCGTAAAGAGTGGAATAAAGGCGTTCGCTGGGGTGTTTGCGCGAAGTAGTGTAAAAGAAATAGATAATTCGGTTATAGGGAAGCCGAGAGTCGGGAGCGCAAATAAACTCCCTGATGGTCAGCATGGATTCAATAACATCATTGATAACTATGCAGGTGATGCCGCTAAATTTGAAATACCAACCAAGGGTGCTGGCGGCAAGGTCGTTAGGGTATCCGAATTAAGACAAATAGAGGGCAGCAATAACGGAGTTGATGGGGTTTTTGAGTGGATTATTGATCAAGGAGATGTAACTCATCGGCGTTTTATCCCTGATGGTAAAGTCACTGGATTGCCTAACCAAATTCCGAAGAAGTAGGGGGGAAGATAATGTCTCCGTTTAAGATATTGATTGATTTAGGTTTGATGTGCTGGTCGGTCATTTTTCTGGGCTTTAGAAAGGGCTGGGTAAAACGCAAGGATGTCTTTGAATATGCTGTCAGTCTCCTTGTGAGCGGTAACGAAAGTGAGGATGTTGCTGTTATTGCGGGAGGGGAATATCTAAGTGATGATGAACTTCTTAGTCTTGTATCAAAACAGATAGAAAAGTCAGATTATGTCGCTGATCTGGATAAGTGGCGTTTAGCTTTTCTCCTTTGTATTGATGGGTCCGATGACTGCGAGCAAGATAAAATAAATAGACTTCAGGAAGTTTACGCGGACTTCGGCTATCCAGAAGATATGGTTTCATGTAGCGTATATTCTCAAGATGATGTTTGTCCGCTTGTGGCTATGAAGCAAGTTGTGAAGGAGTTGCAGGGAAAGTTTTTGCTTCGGTAGTTAAATGGTGCAAAATAGACAGTAACTGTTGCAAGTGAGGCGACAAGTCTTAATGCCCAAGCCGCTCTGAGGGTTAAGCTCTCTGGTTTGCAAAAAGCTCAGCAAACCGCGGCTGTTACAAAAGCTTTACCAGATGGACGTGTGCGTTATTACACGCAGGAAGTACCAGCTCGAACTGAGGGGGGTACGCGCAGCGCATCATTTGTGACAGAGCATAACCCTCAAACCGGCCAAACCAGGCAGTGGATGGAAAGTTATGGCCAGTCTGGGAGTGTGATTCGTGTTCACCCGAAAAATATTAATGGGCAGCCAGTGAGCGCTCAGCATTACCCTCCAACTGGGGCAGAATTGGAGAGCTGGAAATGACGTATTCGGCGAAAGATATGGCTGCGGAACTCGAGAGAGAAACTGTTGGCGGCTATGATATTTCTAAAATATCAAGAGCTGCCTTCAGGATTTATCAAGATCATGGTCTTGAGATATCTGAAAATATGGATCGTAAACTGCTGGCTCTGATGGCAATGGACGAGGGGGCTGAGTTTGAAATGACTGAGGCTGAATTTGTAGAAATTATTGCTGAAATTAAAGCTATGTAGCACGTAGGATGGGTTGAGCTTGCAATACCCATCAATATGAGAAAGCACAAGCACAAGAACGTGGATTTAATTAGCCCCCTCCTCTCTTTAAAAATATAGACCTTGAATGTCGGCAACTTCACTGTCCCGTCCAACTGTCCAATAAGCCTTCCCCGCTTTCTCGGCGGGGAATTTTCCTCTTCCAAACCTGCCAGATTTCGAGTTTCAGCCCACCGTCGGCCGGTTTCCGAGCTGGACCGGATGGCGGTTTCCCCTGAAATTTCCCCTTTTTCCGCCAACGAGGCGAGTTTTGTCGTTCCGCCCGTGGACAGGTGCCTCGCCATCGCTAACCCCAGAATCGGCCGGTTGCGCTAAAACCGTAAATGGTAACCCTGCAATAAGCCGTCCCAGGCCTCGAACCATTCCTCCCGCTTCGGCGCTTGCCGGTAAGGGTCAATTCCCTGCCAGGCTTCCAGCGGCGTCCGGCCACCCAGGTTCTGGTGCGGGCGCACGGCGTTGAATGGCCTGCGGCTTACCGTAACGGCCGATGGCCAGAAACAGGTAGCCGAGCAGCGTCCAGGCGGACTTGTTGGGCACGGCGGTGAGCGCCAGTAGCCGGCGGCTGCCGTGGTCGATGATGCCGAGGATGGCGTGCTGCTGGCCGTGGACATCCTGTTTACCGGTCAAGTCCAGCGCCCAAGTGTGGTTGGCCGGACCCGCCGTAGCTTTACGTCGTCTGATGCACCGCCGTGCTTCACTGCCGCTGGCGCAAGGTGTAAACCACATAGGATTTGCTCACGCTGACCTGGCGTTTTGCGGCGAAGCGCCGGTTGAAGCAGTCAGCGACCAGGCGGCAACCGGCCTGCGGCATCAGCGCCTTGAGGCGGATCAGTTCGTCGACCACCCGGAGTGGTTTTCGGGCCTGGCGAACCGGCGAGGCAGGACGGGTGCGCTGCCATCCCTGTGTGCTGGAGCGCGGATAGGGGGATGGCAATAGCCAGCGCAGCAACCACCAATACAACAGTATCCACCACGACATGCACGTTTAGGGTTACCCGCCGCGGATAGCCTGCGCCTTATGCGCGGATCGCTGTAGCTAAGGGTATTCCTGGCGGGCGTGTAGGACGCGCAGCACGTCGATGCTGATAAATCACCAGATAGTTGGGATGCACGACACATTCGCGGGAGCCTGGCACGCGACCCGGCCGGAACAAGTAGGGGCAGATGTAAGACCCTCGACAGTCCTCAATATGGCGGCATGTAGCGCCTCGGCCGCGAGAGGGTTGCGCTGCTCGATGTAGTCGATGATTTCCACCAAGTCGGTGGTGGCCTCGTCAGTCCAGCGAACGGTTTGCGCGAACCTTCCTGCGTTCTTCCAAGGCGGCCTGTACCTTCGCCATTGCTTCGTCGTGGGGGAGGCGGGGTTTGTTGCTGTTCATGGCTTCCAGCACTTTGGCACGGAACCAGCGGTCATAGCTGGCTGCTTGTTCTTCGGTCTCGAACTCAGAAACGATGGGGGGAAGCTGAGCGCTCATGGCTGGCCTCCGGTTGGGATGTGGGTGGGTTTAACTCTTCCTAACGGTAGCGGCGAAGAGTCTGGTCTGAAAGGACAGGCCAGAAAGAGACCCTAAAAAACTGCCTCCCCGGCGCTCCCCAACCGACCGGACTCGCAACTTACGACGCGTGCTCTGCGCGTGGCCTTTGAGTCCCGTGGTTGCCCGCAGCAGCTGATGTTTCACTCTGACCAAGGCAGCCATTACACCAGCATCGAGTTCCGCCAAATGCTGTGGCGCTACCGGATCAAGCAGGGCATGAGCCGTCGTGGCAACTGCTGGGATAACGCACCGATGGAGCGCTGTTCAGAAGCCTGAAAACGGAGTGGATGTCGGAACATGGCTATGCCAACCAAGGTCAGGCTGAGGCGGACGTGTTGCGTGTCCCCTGGTTCTTCTTTTGCGCTTATCTAGAGACGGCCGCGCTCTGGCAAGCGCGCCGTTTTTTCGGTGGAGGGTTCTGCGTTATCAGCGGGTCGCCAGGTTCGCTTGTCGCTGCTCCGACAAGCGCGGACCGCCGAGGATGCCGTTAGGCTGCCCGGCGGTGAGCAGGCGCCGGCTGGTGATGCCTGCAACATCGTGTCCCCGGTCGTTGAGGGTGTTGATGATTTGGTTGACTGCGGCGGTGACCAGCATGCCAATAAGCCCGCCGCCGTGGTTCTGGTTTTCCGCTGTACTAGCTACCGCACTACCCTGCCAAAGGAGTTGACCGCTACGCAGGTCGACCAGTTTGGCTGTGGCCTCTACCGCGACTTCGCTGTTGATCACGGTGTAGCTGCTGCCGTATCGGGTGACATCAATGTAGAGGGCGGCATCCGCACCGAAGATTTCGCGCAGTTTAGCCGGAGGGGCCATGTGCATCTCGTCTGCATTGGTCAAGCCATTCTGCTTGAACGTCTCGTCAACCAGAGCCACAGGCAGCACATAGTAGCCCGCTTCGGCTAGGGGGTAAGTCACCTGCGAGAGCATGCTGTAGGTTGCCTTGATATCCGGTGATTTGTTTACCGGCGGTAGCACCAGGATGGAGTTCGGTTTGTTTTGCTCAAATGCGGTGTAGTCGTAGGGCGTTGGGGTTGCACAGCCTGAAAGTAGGCCAATAAGCAGGAGTGGTAGCAGGGTCTTGATGGATATGTGGTGCATTGCAGTCTCCTATTTTTCAGCGTTGCGGATCAGGAAGTCCATGTATGGCGCGGACTCAGGGAATAGGGCCTTTTCGGTTTCGAATTGCTGGCGAACCTGATCTGCTTTGCCGATCTCGGCATACAGCATGCCGAGGTGGGCATGAAAGCCCGGAGCGGGAGTTTCGTCCCTGGCTCTTGCCTCTTGCAGGCTGGCCTCGAGCGCCGCGATCTGCTGTTCGGGACCGCTCTCTTTTTTGAAGTGTTCGTAGACCTGCTCTTGGTAGCCCGACCAGTGGTAAAGCGGTTTGGGTTGGCTAACGCAGCCACCGAGCAGCGCCGCCATGGCCAGGGTGAGTGGCGCGGAATATCGTTGAAAAATGTGGATCATTTGGGTTCTTCCTTGAACGTTATTGCGCAGGGCGCCAGGCGCCGGTGTCTATGCCGTTGACCAAGTCGTTGACCGCTTCGCGTACGGCTAGATCCAGGACTTTGCCATTGAGGGTCGAGTCATAACTGGCGGTGCCGCCGAAGCCGATGATTTCTCGATTGGACAGGCTGTACTCACCTGCGCCCTGTGCCGAGAACACCACTTCAGAGGTGCGTACGTTGACGATATTGAGGTTGACCTTGGCGTAGGCAATTTGCGATTTGCCGCGGCCTAGAATGCCAAACAGCTGATGATCGCCAACTTCTTTGCGCCCGAACTCGGTGACATCGCCGGTAACGACGAAATCGGCACCGCGAAGCTGCTGGCTCTTTTGCGCGAGGGTGCTTTCTTGCTTGATCTCCGCGAGATTGTCGCGGTCGAGTACGTTAAAGCGATTTGACTGCTGTAAATGGGTAATCAGGATGGTCTTGGCCTGTCCGCCAAGGCGATCCACACCATCGGAAAACAAGCCACGCATATAGCTGGAGCGGTTATCGAACTTGCCAACCGCTATCGGGTTGCGAGCGCCCTGATAGGCGTGATGGGCAGTCGCCACTTTGGCGACTTCAAGTGTGCGTGATTGCTCGGTGGCACAGCCGGCTAACAGGCCGACCAGGCCTACGGCGAGTACTGTCTGTTTCATGAGGGTGCTCTTGTTGAGTGGGGAAGGCGAGGTTAGGCGCGGCACAGGTGGTACCTGTTGCCGGGCTATGGGTAGGCCCGCTTTTTAGCCAGGTCAGTGGGCATGCGTTGGCAGGGTGGTCTTCTGCCGGCAAGGATGTGCCGCGTCGTGCCAGGTCTGTCGAGAGGCATACAGCCTGAAGGGCTGCGCACGTTGTGTGGGGGTGTTGGTTCATCCATGACCATCGGTTCCTGAATTAAATGCCTGAACCGGCGTCGAGGCGGTCAGGTTTGCGGGTGTGCTCGGGTGTGGCGACGATGGCCGCGACATAGCAGTGATATCACGAAGCCAGCAGTGGGAGTCTACGAAGAAGCTGCCGAGCATGCTAGCCATGCGTGCGCAAACAGTGGCGTGCGTCTAATTCGGAGCGGTTTAACGTTGTATTTCTCTCTCTGAACTGATCGCTGCGCCTCACCTCGGGGCTGCGGCCAGCCGGTCGCCGAAACCGCTGCCGAGGCGATGTTCAACCAGGCTTTCGGCCGCAACGGCCAGTGCTAGCTCAGTGTGTTGGACGAGAGCGGGCAGACCGCTCGTCTGGAATTTTCGCTCAGCGATTAGGTCAGCCGGCGCCGCGCCTGAGCGGCGCTAGGCGTTGCTTAAACTCCCGCGGCAAGTGGTCGATAACAGGCTATGGCTGTCACAGCTCGGTAATTTGTGCACAATGTTGTATCCAATACTTCTGGCACTGTCTCGACAATAACAATAGGAGAGCCGCCATGCGCCTCTGGCAACGCAGTATTCAGTGGCAACTGATCCTCAGCATGGGCGCGGCGCTGCTGGCCAGCATCCTGATCGTGGTCGGGGTTTACTCGGCGGTGGTCAATCGCCTGACCGAGCGTTACTTGGTCGAGGAGGCCTTGCCGGCGCGGGTGTTATCGATCCGCAACGACCTGGAGCGGGTGTTGGCTGCGCCGATCACCGCGAATGCCGGGATCGCCGAGAACAGCCTGGTGCAGGATTGGCTGGTCGCTGGTGAAGACCCGGCGCGGCGCGAGGCGTTCGCCCGTTATCTGGAGGGCGTGCGCGCTCAGCAGAATGCCCTGACCACGTCGATTGCCGTGCTGGACAGCGGCAACTACACCACCGGCGAGGGCCTGGTGCGCACGCTCAACCGTAACCAGCCGGAGAACCAGTGGTTCTACACGCTGGTCGACAGCAACCGCGACCGCGTGCTGGAAATTGACATCGACAAGGGCACACGCCTGCCGACGCTGTTCATCAACCAGCGGATCAAACGCGATGGCAAGACCCTCGGTGTGTCGGGTCTTGGCTTCAGCCTCAAGGCCATGTCGGAAATGATTCGCAATTTTCGGTTTGGCGAAAACGGTCAAGTTTTCCTGATCGACGCCCAGGGCGAGATCAAGGTGCATCCGCAGGCCGAGTTGAATGGCAGCGGGCGCTTGCGCGAGTTGTTCGGCGAGGCCTCCGCGAGTGCGTTGCTCGGCAGCGGCGGCAAGGCGGTGCGCTTCGAGCGCGATGGCGAAACCTACCTGGCGGTGGCGCAAAAACTCGACAGCCTGGACTGGTTGCTGGTCAGCGAGGTGCCCGAGGCGGAGATTTATGCCGAAGCACGGCAGGCGTTGTGGATGACCAGCCTGATCGGCATCGGCGTGGCCTTGGTGTTTCTCGGCCTGGTGGTGCTGTTGGCCCGTGGGCTGGTGCGGCCGATTCGCCAGGTCACGGCGGCTTTGGTGGAGATCGGTGGCGGTGGCGGCGACCTGACGCGCCGGCTGGACGAGTCGCGGGCCGATGAGCTGGGCGATCTGTCGCGCGGGTTCAACCGCTTTATCAACAGCCAGCGTGTCTTGATCAGCGCTGTGCTGGCTACCAGCGAGCGCTTGCGCAGCGCGGTCGGCCAGGTGGCCCAGGTGGTGGAGAACACCGCAGGACGCTCCAGCCAGCAACAGGAAATGACCGATATGGTCGCCACTGCGGTGCATGAGATGGGCCTTACCGTGCAGGAAATCGCGCGCAATGCGAGCAGCGCTGCGCAGGCCTCGCACAGTGCCCGCGACGAGGCGCAGCAGGCGCGCCAGGTCGTCGGTCAGTCGATTGGCCATATCGAGAAGATGTCCGCGGAGATCGGCGGGGCGGCCACGGCAGTCAGTGAGTTGGCGCAGCAGGTGGCTTCGATCGATCAGGTCTTGGCGGTGATCCGTGGGATTTCCGAGCAGACCAATCTGCTGGCACTCAACGCCGCCATCGAAGCGGCGCGGGCCGGGGAAATGGGCCGGGGGTTTGCCGTGGTGGCGGACGAGGTGCGTACCCTGGCCAGTCGCACGCAAAGTTCCACCGATGAAATCCAGCAGATGATCCAGCGCTTGAAGCATGGCGCGGAAACCGCGGTCAGCTCGATGCATGCCGGGCAGGCGGCGACCGGCACCGGCGTCGAGGCCAGCCAGCGCACCGGGCAGTCGCTGGGTGCGATTACCGAGCAGGTGGAGAAGATCAGCGACATGAACACCCAGGTGGCGGCGGCGACCGAGGAGCAGTCGTCGGTGACCGAGGAAATCAATCGCAACGTCCAGGGCATCGCCGACTTGGCGCATGCCACCGCTGGTGAAGTGCGCAATTGTCGCGAGGATTGCCAGACCTTGCGTGGCCTGGCCAATGACCTGGCCACGCAGATGGGCAGCTTCCGGTTGTAGCGCGTGCCTGGAGTGCCGCCCGACCCAGCCTACGGTACGGGCGATATCATGCGCTTACCTCAGCGGCATCACGCCAGTTTGAAGCGGTTGACCAGGGTTTGCAGCTCGCCGCCCAGGCGTGCCAGGTCGGTACTGGCGGCCGAGGTCTCTTCGGTGGCCGCCGCCGATTGATCGGCCACGTCGCGAATATTCAGCACGCTGCGATTGATCTCCTCGGCCACCGAGCTTTGTTGCTCGGCCGCGGTGGCGATCTGCTGGTTCATCTGCTGGATGCTCGACACGGCCGTGTTGATCGCCTCCAGCGCCTGTCCGGCTTGTTGGGCTGCCGCCACGGTATCGCTGGCCTGGGCGCAGCTCTTGCCCATCATCGCCACGGCGCCCTCGGCACCCCCTTGCAGCGTGGCGACCAGCCCCTCGATTTCGCGGGTGGATTCCTGGGTGCGCTTGGCCAGCGCGCGGACTTCGTCGGCGACTACGGCAAACCCGCGCCCGGCCTCGCCGGCCCGCGCCGCCTCGATGGCGGCGTTGAGTGCCAGCAGGTTGGTCTGCTCGGCGATGCTTTTGATCACGTCGAGCACGCTGCCGATGTTGGTGCTGTCGTGTTTGAGCCGTTCGATGGATTCGGCGGAAAGTTCGATCGACTGGGCCAGGCCCTCGATGCGTTCGATGGCCTGTTGCACAGTCTGACTGCCCTGTTGCGCCTGTCGGTCGGCGTCCTGCGCCGAGCCGGCGGCGGACTCGGCGTTGCGCGCGACATCCTGCACGGTGGCGGTCATTTCATTCATCGCGGTGGCCACCTGCTCGGTCTCCATCTTCTGCTGCGCCACGCCGGCGCTGGTTTGTTCGGTGACCGCGGACATTTCCTCGGCGGCGGTGGCCAGTTGCTCGATGCCGCTGCTCAAGCGTGAGAGCAGGTCGCGCAGGCTTTCGGTCATGCCTTGCATGGCGTGCATCAGCATGCCCAGCTCGTCCTTGCGCTCGCTGTGGATATTCTCCGAGAGATCGCCTTGGGCGACTTTGCGCGCCAGGCCGACGACCCGTTGCAGCGGGCCGACGATCATCTGGGTGATCAGCACCGCGGCGCACAAGCCGATGATGAACGCCACCAGCGTCGAGGCCAGGAGGATCGTTTCGATCTGCGCCTGCTCGTGTTCGAGCACTTGTACCTGGCGTTTATAGGCCTCTTCGGACGCTTCCATCACCAAGCGCGCGCGCTCGGTCATATCGCGTTCGGTGCTGCTGCTGGCCGTCAGGGTGGTGCGGTAGGCCTCGAAATCCTGGCGGTACTGGTCGATCTGCGTTTGCGCCGCTTGCAGGTCGTCGCGGGTGGCCGCGTCGTTCAGGTTGCTATTAATGCGCTGGCCGATCTGCTGCATCGTGTCCAACTGTTTGAGCAACTGGTCGGCATAGTCCTGTTGGCCGCTGATGATAAAGTTCTTCTCGCTACGCCGCGCATGCAGCACTTCCCGAGCCAGGCTGCCGGCCTGGTTGGCCAGTTCAAGGCTGCGAATGCTGTTGTCGTCGCCCGTCAGGCGAATCTGCGCGACGGCCGCCGCGTTGAGCTTGCTCTGCAGTTCGTCGATCTGGGTGATGGCCTCGCGTGCGGCCAACTCCATGCCCTGTTGGGCGTGCTGGCTTTGCTGGGCCATTTGCTGCAAGGCCTGTAGGTCTTGCTGGTAGCCGCTGGCATCGCGGTTGATCTGCTCCATCAAGGCGATGTCGGCCGGATCGATCAGCAGGCTTTTCGCTTCATCGGCGATGCCGATGGTCTGTTGGATGGCCTCTTGCGCCTCTTGGATGTAGCTGTCTTCGTTGCGGATGATGAAGTTCTTTTCACCTTGGCGCGCCTGGTAGACCAGGGTGTTGATGCTGGCGACCTGGTTGAGTTTGGCAAAGCGTTCGAGCAGGGCGCCCAGGGCGCTGTAACTGATGGCGGCGATACCCAGGGTGATCAGCAGGACGATGCTGAAGCCGCTGAGCAGCTTTTTGCGCACGCTCAGGTTGAGCAGGAAGGTGGATAGGAATCTAGGCATAAGACAAGTCCCTTCGTATTAACTGGCGATGGAAGGGAAAGCCTAGCGGGTTGATGGCGCTTGGCCATCAATTTATTGACGTCAATCTTTACAAGATAAGGCGGCTCACGCCAGCACCAGGCGGTTGCGTCCGGCGCTTTTGGCCAGGTAGAGCGCATCGTCGACGCGCTTGAAAAAGGCTTCGGCGCTGTCGTCACGGTGCCGGTCGAAGCAGCCGACGCCAAGGCTGGCGGTCAGCGGCAGGTGGTGTTCCTTGACCTTGAAGCCATGCGTGGCCAGTTCCTCGCGGAAGCTTTCCGCCAGCAGGCGGGCTTGATCCAGTGGGGTGTTGGGCATCAGCACGCCGAATTCTTCACCGCCCAGGCGCAGCAGGGCATCGCTGTCGCGGCGGAAAACCTGGCGCATGCGCTCGGCGAAAGCGCTCAGGCAGGCGTCGCCGCAGGCATGGCCATGTTCGTCGTTGACCCGCTTGAAGAAGTCGATATCCAGCAGCACCAACGACAGCGGATCGCTCTGTCGCTGGGCGTTGGCGATCATCACCGGAAACAGGCTGTTGAATTGGTAGCGGTTGCCCAGCTGGGTCAGGCTGTCGGTGCGGCTCAGCACTTCAAGGCTTTCCTGTTGTTCGAGCAGTTTGAGTTCCAGGGCCAGGGTGTTGCGGTACTCGCGGTGGCTGCGGTTGAGCGCGAGGATCAGGTAGCTCAGGTAGAACGCCAGGGTGATCAGAGTGGCGCGCTGTTCCTCCCAGTGCAGCGCCAGGGCGGCCAGGCCGGGCAGGTAGAGCAGCAGCAGGGCGACGATGGCGCGGCCCTTGCGCATGGAAAAATTGAAGGCCAACGCGGTGCTGAAGGCGATGGTGCTGAGGGTGGCGATAATCCAGGAGCTGGCATATGCCGGGTTGTTCAGGGTGTGGGCGTGGGTCATGCCCCAGGCCAGGGCGGTCAGCAGAATCAAGATCCAGTGCCGATCGAGCCATACGCGCAAGGCTTGCGGCGTATCGTCGCTGGGCAGGCGATGGCGCAGGCGCAGCAGCAACAGCAGGGCGAAAAGGACGCAGCCGGCGAGGCCGAGGTGCAGTTGGGTGCTGGGCGCAACGCTGAACAGCCAGGTCAGCAGCCAGGCCAGCAGGTAGTAGATGCCGCCCAGGCGCGTGCGCATGCGTGTGTCTTGGGCTTCACGCCAGAGTTCGAAGGCTTGCGGCTGGCGGGGCGGGTCGATTCGGCTCATGGGCTGTGATCACAAAACGGATCGTTAAAGCATAGCGCGTTGCCTGGTCGATGGCTGCACTGGCGAAGCGGCCAGGCGCCGCTGGCGCGGTTGAGGGCGGTGATGGCCCGCAGGTGCGCGCGGCAGCGGCTGCTCTCGATCCAGGCAAAAGGCGACTCACTTAACGCGGTGAGCATGCTGTGCGTGCTCGCCACGGATTCCTTGGAACTAAGTCCATCGCGGTCGGTCTAAACCGCGCGCCGACTGGCGCGGGCTTTCTGGTTTTGTGCATTGCTGCGCCGAACACCCGGATTGCAACAATCCCTGGGCAGACTGCTCTTTTCCCGACAGCACGCGAGAATGACTATTCATGATGTCCGCTGCGAAAGGGGTGCTAGGACGGCTACCTGTGCTAAGCCCATGGAAATGGGCACTGTTGTTGAGCGTACTGCTCCTGGCGTATCAAGTGCGTGCGTTGCACCTGGATGACCGGCTGTACTTCTGGATCAAAACCTCCTGGCATGAAACCGAGTGGGAGAACCGCAGCCTGTGGCTGCCGGAATACCGCGTGCAGATCGATGCCAAGGCCGTGCCCGGGGTTAGCGATAACCTCTCCGGGCTGACCTACGACGAGCGCCGCGACCAGCTCTGGGCGGTGCTCAATAACCCCGAAGAGCTGCTGGCCATGAGCAAGGACGGCGAGGTGTTGGCGCGTTATCCGCTCAGCGGTTTCAGCGATGTGGAAGGCATTACCTACCTGGGCGATGACCTGTTGCTGCTAACCGAAGAACGCAACCAGGCGCTGGTGGTGGTCAAGGTGCCCGCACAGGCCGGTGCGCTGTTTCGTGAGGATTACCAGGCGTTGACCTTGGGCATCGACCTGGGCGGCAACCAGGGCTTCGAGGGGGCGGGCTATGACCGGGCCGGCGACCGTTTGTTCGTGGTCAAGGAGCACTCGCCGCGCAAGCTGTATGAAATTCGCGGGCTGAAATCGAGCCTGCAAGGCGCCTTCAACCTCGAAGTGATCGACCGCGACGAGTGGATTCAGAGCAAGGTCTTCGCCACGGATTTGTCCTCGGTGCATTACGACGAACAGACCGGTCACCTGGCTTTGCTCAGCGATGAATCCAAGCTGCTGATGGAGCTGGATGGCGACGGTAAACTGATCAGCTTTCGCTCCTTGTTGGGCGGTTTCGCCGGCCTGGAAGACAGCGTGCCGCAGGGCGAGGGCTTGACCTTCGACGATCGCGACAACCTCTACCTGGTCAGCGAACCGAACCTGTTTTACCGCTTCGAACGCGATGAATAACGCGGCCTCAGTCGCCTAGGGTCTGTTGCTGTTTCATCGCGAGGCGCGTTGCTGGCGTTAGCCGCGGCGAATCAGCCAGATGCCGGCAACGATCAGCAGCAGGCCGCCGATCTTGCCGAGACTGATGGGGGCTTCGCGAAAGCCGGCCCAGCCGAAATGGTCGAGAGTCAGGGCCATGCTCAGTTGCCCGGCGATCACCAGCACCATAAACAGCAGTGCGCCGACGCGCGGCCCGGCGAAGGCCGCGGTGGCGATAAAGATCACCCCGAGCAGGCCGCCGCTCCAGTGCCACCAGGTCAATCCTTTGAGGGCGCCCAGGCTGGGCATTTCGCGCTGCGCCAGAACCACGATCAACAAGGCCAAGGTGCCCACGCCGAAGGAGATCAGCGAGGCGGACAGCACGCTGGACACCTGTTTGGCCAACTGGCCATTGATACCGGCCTGCAAGGGCAGGCAGGCGCCGGCAATAAAAGGCAAAGCGAGTAACCACCAGATCGGGGCGGGCATGAGCGGGGTTCTCCAGGGCGTGGGGCGCGCAATTATGCCGCAAAAGCGGCCCGCGCCGGCACGGCTGAAACGCCGCCTGGGGGCTTTACAGCGGCTTGCCGAATTGGATCAGCGCGACCCGTGCGCCGTGCGGGTCGCGTCGTTCGACCACGCCTTCAAGTCGATAGCCGAGTTTGGGGTAGAGCAGCAACCCGGCGCTGTTGGCGTTGAAGCACGACACCCGCATGCGCGGGGCCTTGTAGTGGTCGCGCACCAGTTGCTCCATCACCGCCACCAGGTAATGCGCCACGCCCTGGCCGCGCGCCCACGGCGCGACCATCAGGTTGCCGAGGGCGCAGAACTCGCCATGCTGCCATTGGTAGAAATTGGCGAAGCCGGCGACCCGGCCATCCAGCAGCACCACGGTGCTGTCGCGGCGCTCGGCCATGGCCGCGGCCAACTGGCCGACGCTCAGCGGCCAGTTGGCTTTCGGGTAGGCGAAAAACAGCTCCTGGGCGCTTTGCGCAAACGCCACGATGGCCGTCAGGTCGGCGGCGTCGGCCGGGCGGTGGGTCAGGGCAGAGGGTTGCGTCATTGAATGTCCTCGAACTACCTACGTTGCCGATACGGCGTTAAAAACGGCTTGCTAGCGCGGCGGGTATTGGCTGAGCACCTTGGCGACGGTTTCGCGTACCGCTGCGCTGCGCTCGTTCGGGCTCGGTTGCGGGTTGCGCAGGATTTGCTCGGCACTGCCGCGCCACACCAGTTTGCCGTCCTGGCCATCGAGCAGGTCGATTTGCAGGGTGCCGACTTGGTAGTCCACGGTGCGCGTTTCGATATAGGTCGGCCCGCCCCAGAAACCGCCCCAGCGCCCGCTCAAGTCGCCGCCGTAACCGGTGCTGACTTGCTGCTGGCGGTTGTCGACGATCAGCCAGGCCTGCACCCGCAGGTCAGCGGGAGTGCCGTTAGGCGCCGGGCGCAGGCCGCGCTGGTCGAGTTGCTCGCCAACCGCGGCGCGGATGCGCTGCTCGGTGAGGTCGCTCTTGATGCGTGGGTCGTCGGGACGGTATTGCAGTGCCGGCTCCTGCCAACTCCAGCTGCGGTAGGCGGCGAAATCGCGATTGGGGTCGAAGTCGCGGCTGAGCTGTGCGGTTTGGCAGGCGCTGAGCAGCAGCAACGCGGGTATCAGTAACACATGCAGGCGCATGATCGATTCTCCTGAGCCCCGGTCACGATGCCGGACGAGGGCGGCTGATAAGCGGTGTATCAGGCTGGCGGGTAATTCTCCAGCGCGCGTTGCAGGGCGGCGCGCAAGGCATCGGCGCGTTCGGCCTGGCTGCCGTCGCTGAGCACTTCGGCACTGCCGCTCCACACCGGCTGGCCGTCCTGGCCGTCGAACAGGTCGATGCGGACCACCACCACTTCTTCTTCGTAGGTGCGCACCAGCGGAGCGCTGCCCCATAGGCCGAAGTCGTCGCTGTAATGGTTATGCCCGTAGTAGCTGCCATAGCGGTCGACGACCTGCCGCACGCGGCGCTCCAGGCGTAGCTCGGCGCTGACCTTGAGGTCGGCGGCAGTGCCTTGCGCCGGGCGCAGGCCACGCTGGTCGAGGGCGTTGCTCAGCGCTTCTTGCACCAGGGCCGAGCTGGCCCAGGCGCTGGCCGCTGGCTGCCGACCGTCCAGCCAGCTCCAGTTGCGGTAGCGCGCGTAATCGCGCGCGGGCGCCGGGTAAGCGCTGAGATCCAGATGATTGGCCGCCTGCGCGGGCGCCGGCGGCAGTGGGTTGGACTGCTGCGTGTAAGGGTTGGGGCTCTGGCAGGCCGCCAGCAGCGGCAACAAGAGTAAAAACGCCACGGCTCTCATGATGCTCGGTTCAACCTCCATTGACTGTCTCAATCCTATGCCTGCGGGCGGGCGCTGCGAAGTCGTTGAGTGGCGGATTGGACCGGGCGAGGCCCGTTCGAGCATCCGCCGCGGGTCTTCAACGTGGCCGACAGAGCCAATGCAGGTAGCGACCCAAACCCGCAAAGCTGGGGTGCCGCCGATACGCCAGTTCCATTTCCAGCAGGTCGATCAGTTCGGCCTTGGCCTGGAACTCCTGCGGCATGTAGTCGTGAAAAACCCGCACGCCACTGGAGTTTTCGACCTGCCAATGCTCGGCAAGTTGCGCCGCCAGCTCGCGTGGGTCAAGCGGTCGCTGCGGCGTCAGGCTCTGCTTTTCGCCGGCGAATTCGGCTTTGCGCAACTTGCGGAAATGCCCCTTGAGCAGGTTGCGGTAGATCAGCGCGTCCTTGTTGTAGAACGCCAGCGACAGCCAGCCGCCGGGCGCGGTGAGCTGGTGCAGCACCGGCAGGATGGCATGTGGCTCGGCCAGCCATTCCAGCACCGCGTGGCAGATCACCAGGTCATAGGGTTGGTTGAGCTGGCCAAGCAGTTCCTGCCAGGGCGCCTGGATAAAGGTCGCCGGTTGCCCGGCCGCGGCAAAGCGCTCGCGGGCGCCGTTGAGCATCGGTTCGGCAGGTTCGGCGAGGGTTACCCGATGGCCACGTTCGGCCAGCCACAGCGCCATATGGCCGAGGCCCGCGCCGATATCCAGGACCCGCAACGGGCGCTCCGGCAGGGCTTCGGCGAGGTCGGCCTGGAGCACCGCCAGGCGGATCGCGCCCTTGGCGCCGCCGTAGATCTTCTCGGCGAAGCGCGTCGCCAGTTCATCGAAGTGCCGGTCCGTCATGGGCAGAACCGCCGCTCGCTGTCGGCCAGTTTGGCGCTTACCGCCTGCTCCAGGTCGATGCCCAGCTCGCTGCACAACAGCAACAGGTAGAGCACGATATCGCCGACTTCCTGGCCGGCGTGGGCCAGCTGTGCGGGGGCGAGCTGGCGCGACTGTGCTTCGCTGAGCCATTGGAAGATTTCCACCAGCTCGGCCATTTCCACGCTGGCGGCCATGGCCAGGTTTTTCGGGCTGTGGAATTGCCGCCAGTCGTTGCGGTCGCGGATGGCGTGCAGGCGGGCGGTGAGTTCGGTGAGGTTCATGCGGCTCCGCGAGGTTCCGGTCGGATGGAGCCGCATTGTTTCACGGGGTCAGATCACCTGCCAGCGTCCCGCCATATGCGGCAGGTCGTCCGTGCCGGTGAGGCTGAACTGGCCGTGGGCCGCCGGCGCGCTGGCGTGCAGGGTGACCTGGGCCGGCAGCAGTACGGGTTTCTGGAAGCGCACGTCCACCGCGTAGCCGGCGGCGGGCAAGTGTTCGCTCAGCGCCGCCAGGCTGCGTGCCTTGTTCCACAGGCCATGGGCGATGGCGCGCGGAAAGCCGAACAGCTTGGCGCTGAGTGCGCTGAGGTGGATCGGGTTGTAATCGCCGGCGATGCGCGCGTAGGCGCGGCCGATATTGGCGGGCGCTGGCCAACGGTCGAGCTCATGCAGCGGCAGGGCTGGCTCCTCGGCGCGTTCGAGCATGGGCCCCGTCAGCGTCAGGCCGCGGCAGAGAATGCGGCTGTCGCCTTCCCAAAGCAGACCGAGTTGGTCTTCCAGGCGGGTGATGATGCTGAACACCGCGCCTTTTTCGTGGGGCGCGAGGTTGTTGACTGCCACGCTGACGATAAACGGGCCCAGGCCGCCCAGTTGGCGAAGCACGCGGATGCGGTTTTCCAGGTGCACCAGGCCGAGCAGCGGGAAGGGGAATACCTTGTCGGTGAGCAACTGCATCTGTAGCGGGAAGGCCAGGATGTGTGGGTAGGTGGCGGGCAAGCGGCCGTCGTCGGCAAAGCCGCAGACCTGGCGATAACGCGCCAAATGCCCAGGTTCGACAGTGACGGCGCAGCGCAGCCCGAGGTTGGGCAGGGTCTTGCCGGTGATGCCACGGCGCAGGGCCGCACGCGCGAAGAGGCCGGGCAGTGCCGGTGCGGTGGGCAGGTCGAGCCAGTCTGTAGCCATTGCGCGCTCCTTGTCTAAAGATGGGCAAGCTTAGTCCGCCCAGTGATTAGGACATTGGCCGCACCGCCTTTGTCCCCGGCAAGTGCAGTCAATCGGTCTGCACTGCCGATTCGCGCCTTGAGCCGGAACGCTAAAGCTGCATAAGATGGCCGCGCCTCGCGGATAACAAGAAACCTAAAAATATGCGTGACCTGACCGATGACGTGGCGCTGATGCGCCCGGTGATCGATGCCTTGCGTGCCAGTGGAGCCGATCCCGATCGAGTCCTGGCGCGCGTCGGCCTACCGCCCGCAGGCTTGCCTGCCGGACGCTTCCCCCATGCCGCGCAAGCGTTGTTCTGGAAAGCCGCCAGCGAGGAATGCGGCGAAGAGCACGTGGGCCTGTTTCTGGCCCAGCACCTGCCGGCGTTCCACGGCTTGCTGCTGGAATACCTGTTCCTCTCCAGCGAGACCTTTGGCGAAGGTCTGCGCCATGCGTTGCGCTACGTGCGCCTGCTCTCCGACACGCTGAATGCCACGCTCGATGTGCAAGGCGAGCGCGCGCTGCTGACCCTCGGCCTGATTCCCGGCACGCCCCGGCACTTCCCGGAAATGCTCGCCGGAGCGGTGATCCGCCTGTTCGATGCCTTGACCGAGGGGGATTTCGTCCCGCGCGAGGTGCAGTTCATGCATGCCGAGGGTGCGCCCGCCGAGCGTTATTTGCAGGTGTACGGCTGCCCGGTGCAGCTCGGCGGTCAGCGCTATGCCCTGGTGTTCGACGCCAAGGTGCTGGACAAGGCCTCGCGCCACGCCGCGCCGGAGTTGCTGCGCATGCACGAATCGCTGGCGCGCCGGCAGTTGGCGGAGGTTGAGCGGTTGGACCTGGTGCGCAAGGTGCGCGAGCTGATCGGCGAATTGCTGGTCGACAGCGGCGCCACCCTGGAGCAGGTCGCCGCGCGCCTGAACATGCCGGCGCGGCGTCTGCGCGAGCGCCTGGCCATGGCCGGGGTGCGCTTCAACGACCTGGTCACCGACTACCGTTGCCGGCTGGCCAAGGAGCTGCTGTTGAAGACCGACGAGCGCATCGAAGTGATTGTCGAGCGCACCGGCTTCTCCGAGCCGAGCACCTTCTACCGCGCCTTCAAGCGCTGGGTCGGCGAGACCCCGGTGGAGTTCAGAAAGCGCGGTAAGACGTGAGGCGCGCCAGGCCGACTCCCGATTGTGGGAGGCGCTTCAGCGGCGAGCCTTCGGCGATTCCTGCCGCAGCTAAAGCCCCTCCCACAGGCCTTACCTGTCGCCCAGCGTAAGCCGGGAGATGGGTGGGCAGAGCTGCGCATGGCGCGTTGTCAGGCCCCCAGCAAGCTTTGCCCGCACACCCGCAGAACCTGAGCGGTGAGGGCGCCGGAACTGGGCTGGGCGAACCAGGCCACGGCTTCGGCCACGTCCTGCGGCAAACCGCCCTGGCCCATGGAGTTCATCCGCCGCCCGGCTTCGCGGATGGTCAGCGGAATCGCCGCGGTCATCTGCGTTTCGATAAAGCCCGGCGCCACCGCGTTGATGGTGATGCCGCGTTTGCCCAGCGCGGGTGCCCAGGCCTGGGCCAGGCCGATCACCCCGGCCTTGCTGGTGGCGTAGTTGGTCTGACCCAGATTGCCGGCGATGCCGCTGATCGAGGCGATCAGCACCACGCGGCCATTGTCGCGCAGCGTGCCGGCGTCGAGCAGGGCTTGGGTCAACACCTGCGGGGCATTCAGGTTGACGTCGATCACCGAGTTCCAGAACGCGTCGCTCATCTTCGCCAGGGTCTTGTCGCGGGTGATGCCGGCGTTGTGCACGACGATGTCGATACCGTCCGGCAGCGCCTCGATCAGTTGTGCGGCGGCATCGCTGGCGCAGATGTCCAGGGCTACGCCACGTCCGCCCAGGCGCGCGGCCAGGGCGTTGAGGGCATCCTTGGCCGGCGGCACGTCCAGCAACACCACCTCGGCGCCGTCACGCGCCAGGGTCTCGGCGATGGCCGCGCCGATGCCGCGCGAGGCGCCGGTGACCAGGGCCTTCTTGCCGGCCAGCGGACGCGTCCAGTCCTTGACCTCGACAGGGCAGGCGCTGAGGCGCAGCACCTGGCCGGAGACATAGGCGCTTTTCGGCGAGAGGAAGAAGCGCAGCGCGCCTTCCAACTGATTCTCCGCACCCTTGCCGACGTAGATCAGCTGCACGTTGCCGCCGCGGCGGATTTCCTTGCCCAGGGAGCGACTGAAGCCTTCCAGCGAGCGCTGCACGCTGGCCGCCACCGGGTCTTTCAACGATTCCGGGGCGCGGCCCAGGATCACTACGCGCGGGCATTGCGCCAGGCCTTTGAAGGCCGGCTGGAAGAAGTTGCGCAGCTCGATCAACTGCTCGAAGCGGCTCAGGCCGCTGGCATCGAACACCAGCGCCTTGAGCTTGGGGCCGTGCTCGGCGGTCCAGCGCGGCAGCTCCAGCTGGCCCTCGGCAGCCGCGAACAGCTGATCGGTGAGTTTGTTGGCAAACGGCAGCACGGCAGCCCCCAGGCTGCCGGCGCCGCCAATCAGCAGGGCGCCGTCCACCGGCCGGCTGCGTCCTGCCAGCCAGCGCTCCAGGCGCAGTGGCGCGGGCAGGCCGAGGGCGCCGACCAGGCGGCGACCGGCGGTGGAGTTGGCGAAGGCGAGGTAACGATCGGACATGGGACAGGCTCCTGCTGGTGCATCAAAAAGTTGCGCTCACTCTACGCAGACCGCAGAAATGCGCAATTGACCGCGCCGCCCGCTGTGCCGGCAAGGCGGCCAATGCGACACTCCCAGCAGGCGCTAGCCTGTGCGCCATTCACTTCACGCAAGGAGTCACCCATGACCCAGCTGCGCCGCGTCGCCATCGTTGGCGGCAACCGTATCCCTTTCGCCCGTTCGAATACGGTCTACGCCACGGCGAGTAACCAGGAGATGCTCACCAGCGCCCTGGAAGGTTTGATCGAGCGCTTCAACCTGCATGGCGAGCGCCTGGGCGAAGTGGTCGCCGGTGCGGTGCTCAAGCATTCGCGCGACTTCAACCTGACCCGTGAATGCGTGCTCGGCTCGCGCCTGGCCCCGGAAACCCCGGCCTACGACCTGCAACAGGCCTGCGGCACCGGTCTGGAAGCGGCGTTGCTGGTGGCCAACAAGATCGCCCTGGGGCAGATCGAGAGCGGCATCGCCGGCGGCGTCGACACCACCTCGGACGCGCCGATTGGGGTCAACGAGGGGCTGCGGCAGATTCTCCTGCAAGCCAATCGCGGCAAGAGCACCGGCGACAAGCTGAAGAGCCTGTTGCAGATTCGCCCGCGCCATCTGGCTCCGGCCATTCCGCGCAACGGCGAGCCGCGCACCGGGCTGTCGATGGGTGAGCATTGCGAATTGATGGCGCAGACCTGGGCGATTGCGCGCGACGAGCAGGACCAACTGGCCGTCGCCAGCCACCAGAAGCTCGCCGCCGCCTATGCCGAGGGCTGGCACGATGACCTGCTGACGCCGTTCCTCGGCCTGACCCGCGACCAGAACCTGCGCGCCGATATCAGCCTGGAAAAGCTCGCCACCCTCAAACCCTGCTTCGAGCGCGGCCCGCGCGGCACCCTGACCGCCGCCAACTCGACGCCGCTGACCGATGGTGCGTCCCTGGTGCTGCTGGCCAGCGAAGACTGGGCCAAGGCCCGCGGTCTGCCGATCCTGGCTTACTGGAGGGACGGCGAAGCGGCGGCGGTGGATTTCGTCGGTGGCCAGGAAGGTCTGCTGATGGCGCCGGCCTACGCGGTGCCGCGCCTGCTGGCGCGCAACAAACTGACGTTGCAGGACTTCGACTACTACGAAATTCACGAAGCCTTCGCCGCCCAGGTGCTCTGTACCCTCAAGGCCTGGGAAGACGCCGACTACTGCAAGACCCGCCTGGGCCTGGCTGCGCCGTTGGGCGCCATCGACCGCAGCAAGATGAACGTCAAGGGCAGCTCGCTGGCCGCCGGCCACCCGTTCGCCGCCACTGGCGGACGGATCGTCGCCAACCTGGCCAAGTTGCTTGCGGTGGCGCAAGAGGGGCGCGGTTTGATCTCGATTTGCGCCGCTGGCGGCCAAGGTGTGACCGCGATCCTGGAAAAGTAATCCAACAGCAGATCGTTGAAAAACGTAGCGAGCGAAGGCTAGGCAAGGCGCAATCAGCCGAGGAAGCGGACGACTGTATGGATGCAGGCGGTAAGGCGAAGCAGGAAGCCCGAGCCGAGTGTACGAGTTGTACATGAGCATCCGAGGTTGATGGCAACGCGGCATAGCCGAGCGCAGTAGTTTTTCGGTGGTCTGCTGGCCGTGAGCGCAATTCAGCGCGGTCGCGAGCAGTATGCAACTCCGTGATTTAGGGCGGCCCGCCATGGCGGTGCCGCCCTTTTTTTGCCTGTGCGAATGGCGTTATCAGCCCACGCGCCTATTCCGTGGTGGCGCTTGCCTCGGCCTCGCGCTTCAGCAGCGTGGCCTTGCGCGCCAGCCCCCAGCGGTAGCCGCTCAACGCGCCATTGGCGCCGATCACCCGGTGACAGGGCACCAGCAGCCCCAGTGGATTGCTGGCGCAGGCCCGCGCCACCGCGCGCGGATGGCTGTCGAGGCTGCTGGCCAGTTCGCCATAGCTGCGGGTCTGGCCGAGTGGGATGTGTTGCAGTGCGCGCCACACCTGTTGCTGAAACGCCGTGCCGCGCAGGTCCAGCGGCAGGTGCGCGGCGCGTTGCGGTGCTTCGAGTTGGCCGATGACTTGCCCCAGCCAGTCCCCCAGGCCACGGTCGTCAGGCACTAGTTGGGCGGCGGCAAAGCGTTGCTGTAATTGTTTTTCCAGTTCTTCTGCGCTGTCGCCGAATAGCAGCGCACACGCGCCGCGTGTGCTGGCCGCCAGCAGCAGTTGGCCCAACGGGCAGGCGGCGATGCTGTAACGCAGGGTTTCCCCCGCACCTTGTTTGCGCCGTTGGGTCGGGCTGAGGGCGTCTGCATGCTCGTACAGCGCGCGGGTGCCGGAATAACCGGCGGCCAGCGCCGCATCGAGCACCGAGCCGGCCTGCGGTAAACCGGCTTCCAGTTGGGCGCGCCGCTGGGCGCTGGCCCAGGCTTTCGGGGTCAGCCCGGTGCGTGCCTTGAAGGCGCGCGCCAGATGCGAGGGCGATAGGCCGATGCGGGCGGCGAGTTGCTCGAGAGTCGGGGTTTGCGCCGGCTCGCTGAGCAGGCGGCAGGCGGCGGCAACCAGCGCGTCGAGTTGTTCGGCGGGGCTG
>TARA_R100001244_G_scaffold6593_32_pt1 | contig 48248 bp, 54 predicted proteins | sample TARA_R100001244 | Tara Oceans TARA_R100001244 (sample SAMEA2621564) | marine metagenome | biome: marine biome (ENVO:00000447); feature: mesopelagic zone (ENVO:00000213); material: "saline water (ENVO:00002010), including plankton (ENVO:xxxxxxxx)" | depth 790 m
TCTCGACTTCGCTCGAAGCGAACGGTTATGATGGGATGCATGAAGGACATACAGAATATCGTCATCCTGACCGGTGCGGGGATCAGCGCCGAAAGCGGGGTCGCCACCTTTCGCGGGCCGGATGGCCTGTGGGAGGGGCATCGGGTCGAGGATGTCGCTACGCCCGAGGCCTTTGCCCGCGATCCGGCGCTGGTGCAGAATTTCTACGACGAGCGCCGTGCGAAGCTGCAGACCGTGCAGCCCAATGCGGCGCATCAGGCGCTGGCGAAGCTCGACGCCAAATGGCCGGGCGACTTGCTGCTGGTGACGCAAAATGTCGATGATCTGCACGACCGCGCCGGTTCAAAACGCCTGCTGCATATGCACGGCGAATTGAACAGCGTCTGGTGCCGCTTTTGTGATGGTCGCTCCGCCTTTGAAGGACAGCTCGCTTCGACACCGGCCTGTCCGCGCTGCAGTCAGGCCGGCTATCTGCGCCCCGATATCGTCTGGTTCGGCGAAATGCCCTACCAGATGGAGCGGATCGAGGCGGCGCTGGTGCAGTGCGACCTGTTTGTCTCGATCGGCACATCGGGCGCGGTCTATCCGGCCGCCGGCTTTGTCCAGAGCGCGCGCTATCATGGCGCGCAGACGCTGGAGATGAATCTCGACCCGTCGGAGGGCAGCTTCCATTTTCACGAAAGCCGGATGGGCAGGGCAGGGGATCTGGTGCCTGGCTGGGTGGAAGGTCTGTTGCGGGAGGTTGGGGATGAGCGGGTCTGAGACCAGCGGCTCTGCGCTGGCCGGCAGCTGCCATTGCGGCGCTGTCCGGATCACGGTGCCGGCACCACCCGCACAGGTCTCGAGGTGCAATTGCTCGCTGTGCCGCAAGACCGGCTGGATCGGCGGCTACTGGCATCCCGACGAAGTGACCGTCGAAGCAGCCCCCGATGCGCTGAACCCCTATGTCCAGGGCGACAAGATGATCACCACCTGGAACTGCCGCACCTGCGGCACCCACACCCACTGGACCCCGATAACCGCCCCGCCGGAGCGGATGGGGGTGAACATGCGGATATTTGTTCTGGCGGAGTGGGGGCATTTGCCGGTGAGGCAGGTGGACGGGGCGCGTTTTTAGGGGAGGGCGTGCTCCGCACTTGATGCGGAGCTCTGGCGGGGGTCAGTGGCCTGCGGCTAAAACCAATGTCCGTTTGGGCCATTGGAGCGGATATTGCAGATGGACGGGCTGTCGGTTTGATAGCGGCGCGAGAGTGGAGAGCTAACAAACCAATTGCCAGGCAGCTTTGCGCCCCAATTGTCGTCATTCGGAGTCCACTGGTCAGATCCTGAAAGCTGCCATTCATCCCACAGAAATTTCTTGCACCGGAACGGCAACAACTGGGTGGGAAACGGACATTATTATAATTCAGCTTTTGTGCGACCACCCGTCAAAGCTAGTCCAGCAGCTAATAACGAAGCGATAGTGGGCAGCCACCATCCCCTCTGCCAATTGGTCGCCGGCGAAACCTCGCTCATGTAATAGTGGAAAGCTGTGGTGCTGATAGCCGCAAGCGTGGGAACAATCACAAGATAGATGATCATTCGATGCCGCTGGATTATCCGCGATGCCTGATGAACTGCCAAAGCAGAGAAGGCTGTAATCGGCAGCAATACGAGCGTGACTGCCGCTAGCCAAAGGAAAGCATCGCCAGATAACGCGACCGATCGAAGGGCGATTGAGCCGATCAGCAAATAGAGGATTGCGCTTGCAAAAGCAGACAATGCTGCATGCATTATTGTTAGGAAAGCGATTGAGCGTGAGGTCATTTTGTCAAAACTAGCCTGATGAGTAAATGACCGCAAGTGGGGCGGAAGCAGCCATTGCAAGCAGCTCGATGTTTGTTGACCGCTTACTGGATTGACGGCCCCATAAGCCGACATTCCGCAAGCGGCCCATGAGCAGACGCCGCAGCGAGCGATCACGATTGTCTATTTTCCCAACCATCTATCGCCGTCAGAAGCGACCAAATCAAATGGCCGCTTCCGCGATACCCGCTACGGGAAAACTTCTCTGATCACCCTCCCGCCCTAAATATGCATGGTTGCAAACAGAAACAGGATCCACAGCGCCAGTGCCGCCATGGTCAGCCAGGTGGTGATCACACCCAGCTGGCGGAAGCGCGGGGAGCCGCCCTTGTGATGCTGGTTCATGCCGACGATATGCGCGACCCGGCCGACCAGGAACAGGGCGGTAATGGTGGTCAGACCAAAATGATGGGCGTTGGCCAGTTCCAGGACGCCGAGCATGATCAGGAAAATCGGCGCATGTTCCGACAGATTGGCATGGATGCGCCGGGCGGTGAGCAGATCGGGATTGTCGCCGTCGCCAAAGCCGATCTGGCTGGCGAGCCGCTGCCTGACGGTGGCATAGGCGCAATAAATCAGCAGCAGTGCGCAGATGGCGGCGGCCAGGCCGGTTACGGGTAATGTCATGATGGTCCTCCCTGTTTTCCGGCCATCCTAGAGTCCGTTTCCGTTCTTGGGAAGCATCGTCATTACGGCGGGCAAGCCCCTCCTTTTCACAGGAGGGCGCGCAGGTCCCGGCGCTGCACCCCGTCAAATGCGCCCCAGATCAAGGTGCCACCCGCCAAGTGGCCACCACCTTGAACCCCGCGCCGCTTAAGTTTGCGCCGCCGTGCCGCAGCTCTTGCAATGCGGGTCCTTGGGCAGGTTGATGCTGCGCATCGCGGGGGCAAGGCCATCAAAAAGCTGGAGTTTTCCGGCGGGATCCTGGCCGAAGCCGGTGACCACGCGGATCGCTTCCATCGCCGCGAAGCTGCCCATCAGGCCGACCATCGCGCCGAGCACGCCAACTTCGCTGCAATTGTCGCAATCATCGGGGTCGAGCGCGTCGCCGACAAAGCAGCGGTAGCAGGGCTTGCCCGCCTCCCAGCCGCGGAACGTGCCGAGCTGGCCCTGGAACTGCCCGATCGCCGCGGAAATCAGCGGCACGCGGTGCGCGACGGAGAAATCGGAGACCAGCAGGCGGGTCTGGTAATTGTCACTGCCGTCGATGATCGCGTCGAAAGGGGCAAAAAATGCTGCGGCATCGCCGGAAAAATGCTGCGCGGTAAGTCTTTGATTTATAGTATTTATATGGGTTTCGGGGTTGATGCGCTGTGCGGCACCTTTGGCAACTTCGACTTTTGCCTTCCCGACATCATTTTCCGAGAACAAAACCTGCCGCTGCAAATTCGAAAGCGACACCACATCATCGTCGATAATGGTCAGCGTCCCGATTCCCGCTGCCGCCAGATACTGGATCGCCGGACAGCCAATGCCGCCCGCGCCGACCACCAGTATATGCGCATCCAGAATCTTCTTCTGACCCGCTCCGCCAATATCCTTGAGCACAATATGGCGGGCATAGCGGTCCAGCTGCTCGTCGGTGAGTGGGCTCATTCAGGCCAGCGGAAAGTGATCGCCTGCCGGTACCACTTCTGGTCGCCGGTCCGTTTGACCGCACCATCGTGCCCGGCATATTTTGTGAGATGCGCGATGACATAGGATTCCAGAGACCGGCAGCCGGTTTCAACCGGAACGACCTTTGTTACGCGACCCTCCGCGGACACCTGCAGGGCTACATCGATCCGGGCATGAACCCAGCCGATATCGGTTGGCAGATTGCAATCGGCCTTTTTGGCGATCCGTTCTGCTTGCCGTTCGTGCCGTTCCAGCACCGGCAGCTTTTTCTCGAACTGGGCCAGCTCCAGATTATAGAAATCGGCAGACAACTCCTTGATTTCGATATCATCGGCGGCGGCAAAAGCGCCTGACAGTGCGATGGCGGCCATCATATTGATCATTACATTACCTCTTCAAAAACGATTCCATTCCCGATTTATACGCCGGTTGACCCGAAACCGCCAGACCCCCGCTGCGTTTCGTCCAGATCCGCGACTTCGACGAGAATACCGCGCTGGACCGGGGCCACAACAATCTGCGCAATCCGGTCCCCGCGCTCGATGATGAAATCTTGGTCGCCATGGTTGAGCAGGATGACCTTCAGTTCACCACGATAATCGCTGTCGATCGTTCCCGGTGTATTGGGGATACTGATCCCCTTTTTCAGGGCAAGGCCGGAACGGGGCCGCACCTGAATCTCATATCCTGCGGGAATGGCAAAGGCCAGGCCTGTCCCGACCAGACCGCGCTCACCCGGAGCGAGGGTCATCTCTTCAGCGGCGCGCACATCCATTCCCGCCGATCCGGCGGTTTCATAGGAGGGTAGTGGCAGATCACCGGCGTGATCGAGCCGTTTGACGGCAATATCGACGGGCTTAAACATTTGCCAGCTCCTCAATGATCTTGGCAACCAGACGGCGCGCGACTTCTGCCTTGGGCAGACGTTCCCAGATTTCGGTTCCGGTGCCTGTGACGATATGAACGCTATTGTCGGCTCCGCCCATCACGCTTTCTCCGACCGGACCGGAAACATCATTGGCGACAATCCAGTCGCAGGACTTTTTCTCCAGTTTTGCTTTGGCATGGTCTGCGATTTTCTCCGTTTCGGCGGCAAAGCCGATCAGCAAGCCGGGCCGCTGTTCATGCCGGGCAAGACCCGCCAGTATGTCGGGGTTTTCGGTCAATTGAAGCGGCGCGGGTGCCGCGCCTTCCTTCTTGATCTTCTGGCCCGCCTGGCTGTCGGTCCGCCAGTCGGCGACGGCCGCGACCATGATGGCGACCTCGGCGGGCAGGGCATTCTGGACGGCCCGCTCCATTTCCAGCGCGGTTTCGACATCAACCCGCAGCACGCCGGCCGGCGTTGGCAGGTGCACCGGACCAGCAACCAGGGTTACCCGGGCACCGGCTTCCGCTGCTGCAGCGGCAATGGCAAAGCCCTGGCGCCCGGAGGAGCGGTTGGCGATATAGCGCACCGGATCTATGGGTTCGTGTGTCGGACCGGCAGTGACCAGTACATGCTTGCCGTGGAGCGGGCGATGCTGGTCGGGGGCGAAGGCTGGCTGCCCGTCGAGCGGATTTGCCCCCAGTTCATTCTCCCCCGCAAGACCGGCCGAACCGGGTTCGCCGCCAAGCTGGCGGACGATTTCTGACAGGATCGCCTCCGGTTCGGGCAATCTGCCGGGACCAAATTCGCCGCAGGCCATGGCGCCCTCGTCGGGATGCATCACCTTGATTCCGTCTTTTCTGAGCTGGGCGATATTGCGCTGGGTCGCGGCATGCTGCCACATGCGCACATTCATCGCAGGCACAGCCAGTACCGGGCTGTCCGTCGCCAGCAACAGGGTTGTCGCCAGATCGTCGGCAATCCCACCCACCATTTTCGCCAGCAGGTTTGCGGTAGCGGGGCAGATGACGATCAAGTCGGCTTCGCGGGACAACTGGATATGGCCCATCTCGGCCTCGTCTTTCAGCGACCAGAGTGTCGTATGAACCTCGTTCTCCGACAGTGCCGCCAGTGTCATCGGCGTGACGAATTGGGCGCCCGATTCGGTCAGCACGCAGCGCACGGTCATCCCGGATTTTCTGATCAGGCGAATGAGTTCCGCTGCCTTATAGGCCGCAATGCCGCCGCCGATGATCAGCAGGATATGTTTGGATTTTGCCATCCCGTCCGATTTAGGGGCAAGCAGGCGCAAAGCCAAGCGGCATGTGTCACGGCCTGTGCGCTGCCTTCTGACTTATCCCCACAGGAGCATGGCTGCGGCTCCCGCCGCGCCAGCAACAACGGCCGTCAGCGCGTAGCGCCAGAAACCGATGCTCTGGCCCTTTTTCCGCTTGTCCCACATCAGCTCGACGTCTGCCAAGGGCAGTGCTGGAGGCGCTCCGCCCTTGCGGGGGAGTTGCTGATCCAGCCGCCGGACGATGTCGGGTAGCAGCAGCAGTGTATCGAGATCGTCATTGATCCGGTCGGCAATCGCCGCTTCCGGGCCCAACTCGCCGCGGATCCACTGTTTCACATAGGGCCCGCTGGTGTCCCACATATTGATCTGCGGATTGAGATCGGTGGCGATCCCTTCGACCATTACCATCGTCTTTTGCAGCAACAGCAGATGCGGCTGGGTTTCCATGTCGAAATCGCGGGTGATCGCAAACAGGCCGTCAAGCATATCTCCGACCGACAGTTCGCTGACCGGTTTGCCGCGCATCGGTTCTCCGACCGCCCGCAGGGCCGTCGCAAATTCCTCCATGCTGTGGTGATCCGGGACATATTGGGCTTCAAAATGGATTTCAGCGACACGTCGGTAGTTGCCGGTTGTCAGCCCGTAGAGAATTTCCGCGAGCCAGACGCGTGCCTTCTTGTTGATCCGGCCCATAATCCCGAAATCGATCGCGACAATTGTCCCGTCCGCTTTGACGAACAGATTGCCCTGATGCATGTCGGCGTGGAAATAGCCGGCTTCGATTGCCTGTTTCAGGAAGGTGTGCACCAGCCGGTTGGCGATAGCATCGAGATCATGGCCGGCGGCGACCAGTTCGTCGCGGTTCGAGATCTTGACACCGTCGACCCAGTCGAGCGTCAGCACCCGTCCCGATGTCCGGTCCCAGTCGATCGCGGGAATCTCATATTGATCCACCTGGGTCATATGCTCGGCGAGTTCCGAAGCGCTTGCCGCCTCGCGGCGCAAATCCAGCTCGCGCATGGTCCAGCGGCGGAAATTGGCGATGACCAGTTGAGGGCGCAGGCGCTTTGCCTCGCCACCCAGCGCTTCGAGATGCGCGGCGGCCCATTCGTAGGTTTCGATATCCTGGGTGAATTTCTTGATGATGCCGGGACGCAGCACCTTGACCGCGACATCCTTGCCATCCAGCGTTGTTGCACGATGCACCTGGGCGATCGAGGCGGCACCCACCGGATCGGGATCGATGTAGCTGTACAGTTCGTCCAGTGACTTGCCGAGGCTGAGCTCGATCTCGTCGCGAATCTGGTCAAATGGCACCGGCGGCAGACTGTCCTGCAATTGCAGCAGATCGCGCGCCGCCGCTTCGCCAATCACATCGGGACGGGTCGCCAGAGTCTGGCCGAGCTTGATTGCTGCCGGGCCGATCGCCTGCAACGCGGCGGAATAATTGGGATGCTGTGGCTGGAAGGTTCCGATCCGGGCGATGCGGAACAGTCGCCGGACCTGCGGGGGCGTTGCCTTGTGATTTTCCAGATCGCGCAACGCGCCATGTCTGGCGAGGGTACGGCCCCATTTGAGCAGGCGAAAAATATGGGTACGGTTGCTGGTCATCCCTAGCGGCGGCTCAGATCTTCCAGCCGCTGTGAATCGCGACCAGACCACCCATCATCGGCTCCACCTTTGTCTGGCTGAAACCGGCGGCTTCGATCATCGCGCGAAATTTTTCCATCGGCGGAAATTTCGCGATTGATTCGGCGAGATAGCGGTAGCTGGCCTCGTCATTCGCAACCATCTTGCCAACCTTGGGCAAGATATGGTGGGAATAGGTCTCGTAAACCTTGTTGAAGCCCGGCCATTTGGTTTGTGAAAATTCCATGCAATAAAAACGCCCGCCATATTTCAGCACGCGGTAGGCTTCGGCCAGCGCCCTGTCGATATGGGTGACATTGCGGATGCCGAAGACGATCGTATAGGCGTCGAAATGGGCCTCGGGAAAGTTGAGTGTCTCGGCATTTTGCTGGCTCCAGACCAGCCGCGTTTCGTCTTTTGCCAGCGCCCGTTCTACGCCTTCGGCGAGCATTTCCGCATTGATGTCGGCCACCGTGATATGGGCGCCGCTGTCGACCATCCGAAAGGCTATGTCACCGGTGCCACCGGCCATATCGAGGATATTCTCGCCGGCGCGCGGCTTCACGCGGCGCACGAAGCGATCTTTCCACAAGCGGTGGGTGCCGGCGCTCATCGCGTCGTTCATCACATCATATTTGGAGGCAACGCTCGAGAAGACCGCGCCGACCCTGCCGGTCTTTTCGCTCTCGTCGACCTCTTCATAGCCGAAGGAGACGGTTTTGCTTTCGATAGCCATTTCTTGCCTGTGCTGATTTTTCTTTGGCAACCCAAGTAGACGAGCCTTGGCAGCACTGCAATCACTCTGTAGCTGCCCATTGGACCGTAATGGATTGGGACCGGCATGCCAGAGCTACCAGAAGTGGAAACGACCGTTGCCGGTTTGCGACCGGTGCTCGAAGGGCAGCGACTGACCGTGGTTGAACCACGCCGTGCGGATCTGCGCTGGCCGATTCCGATCGATCTGAGGCAGCGGATGACCGGTGCTGTGGTGACCTCGCTTGGCAGGCGCGCAAAATATGGACTGATCGAGACCGATCGCGGCGATATGATGATTTTCCATCTCGGCATGTCGGGCCGTTGGCGAATCGACCCCGAGGAGATCGAGAAGCACGATCATCTGCTGCTCGAGACGGATTCGGGTCACCGGCTGGCGCTCAACGATCCGCGGCGATTCGGCTCACTCGATTTGGTGCGTGCGGTGGATCTGGAAGGCTACAAGCCATTCGTGCTGATGGGTCCCGAGCCGTTGGGAGACGAGTTTACCGGTGCCTATCTGAAAGCCGCCACCAAAGATCGCAAGGCGCCGATCAAGCAGCTGTTGCTAGACCAACGAATAGTGGCAGGTCTTGGCAATATATATGTCTGCGAAGCGCTCCACATGGCGGGCATTTCACCACGTCTGAAGGGCGGAGTGATCTCGAAGTCCCGCTATGAACGGCTGGTTGCCGCGATTAAAGAGGTTCTGATCGCGGCCATTGCTGCCGGGGGGTCTTCGCTTCGGGACTTTGTGCAACCGAGCGGCGAACTGGGCTATTTCGCCAAGGACTGGCGGGTCTATGGCCGTGAGGGCTGTGCCTGTCAGTGCGGCGCGCCGGTGCAGCGACGAGTCGATAGCGGCCGGTCGACCTTTTACTGTTCACAATGCCAGAAATAAGCGGTTCACTAAGCTATTGACGAGAATCGGCTGTCACGCTATTGGCCGCCGTCTTGAGCCGGAAGCGGTACATAACGTTTCGGCATTTAATTTCAGATTTTGAGGGTTTTTCATGGCTAATACGCCGCAAGCAAAAAAACGTATCCGTCGCAATACGCGCCGCACCGCGATCAACAAAAATCGCCTGAGCCAGATCCGTACCAAGATCAAGGCCGTGGATGCAGCCCTTGAAGCTGGCGACAAGGACGTCGCGGCAGCGGCACTGAAGGCCGTGCAGCCTGAACTGGCACGTGGCGTTTCGAAAGGCCTGTATCACAAGAATACGGCTTCGCGGAAATTCAGCCGCCTGACAAAACGGGTTGCCGCGCTGCAAACCGCCTAATCAGCCTTCGAGACCGTTACAGAAAAACCCGCCCGATTGTGGCGGGTTTTCTTTTGCCCAACGTCCACGCCATTGGGGGGGCGACTATACCAATCCGGTTGTCGGGGAGCGGGTATATCCTCCGGCGATCGGCCGAGGGGCTGGTTTTTGCTTGTGCGGTCGCTGCGAATGGGTGATCAGGCGTCAATCTGCCGTCGTTCAAACACGGTTCAGCCCGCCCTCTTTATGATGAAGTCAAAGTTGTTGAGTAATTTGAAGGATAAAAGATGAGTGTTTTTGCTAAACTCGGCGTTACTCGGAAGGGGTTGTCGTTGTTCGCACCGCTTGCCGTACTGACATTGGCGGCCTGTGCGACACCATTCCGGGCCGACGTGCAGCGTTTCGTGGCGCTTCCCGACACCACCGGCCAAAGCTTCGCCGTTGTTGCCGATGATCCCGAACTGGCTGGCGGTCTCGAGTTCGGACAATATGCAGCACTGGTTGAGCAAAAGATGATGGAACTTGGCTATCGTCGCAGCGCCGATCCGGCCGCAGCGGAACTGATTGTCCGTATGGACTATGACATCGACAAGGGACGGGAGAAGGTCGTTGGCGACTATGATCCGTTCTATCCCACAGGCCGGTTTGGCGGATATTACGGACGCCATCGCTATCGCTACGGCTTCCACGATCCCTTCCTGTTCGGTGGCCCAGCCTTTTCCGGCTACGGCAATGTTCGCAGTTTCACCGTCTACACCACCGAACTGGATTTGAAGATCGATCGGACGATCGATGGCGAACGCCTGTTCGAAGGCAAGGCCGAAGCCATGTCGCGGTCGAAGAACCTGACCTATCTGGTGCCAAATCTGGTGGAAGCGATGTTTACCGACTTCCCCGGAAACAGCGGCGAGCGGGTCCGCATTTCGGTTGCTCCCGAGAAAGAATAAGTCGGGCGACCCTCAGCTTTCAAGCTGACGGAGGAGCATTCGCACATCATTGTCCATTTCGCTGTCTTCGCCGCGCAAATGCTCGACCAGCTTGACGGCATGAATGACCGTGCTGTGATCACGGCCGCCAAATTTGCGACCTATTTCCGGATAGCTGCGCGGCGTCATGACCTTTGACAGGTACATGGCGACCTGCCGCGGCCGGGCCACGGCGCGAGCGCGGCGTTTGGATGACATCTCGTTCCGGTCAAGCCGATAATATTCGCACACCGTACGCTGGATTTCGTCGATCGTGATCCGGCGGCGACAGGCGCTCAAAATATCGGACAGTTGTTCCTCCGCTAATTCGCGGCTGATTTCGCGCCCGGTCAGCTGCGCATAGGCGAGCAGCTTGTTGAGGCCGCCTTCCAGTTCGCGTAAATTGCGGCTGATCGTGCGAGCGAGAAAATCGACCACCTCTTCCGATACCTGCTGGTGCGGCATTGTTGCCAGACGGTGCTTGAGAATATCACGGCGCAGTTCAAGGCCGGCTGACTGAATGTCGGCGACCAGGCCCATCGACAGGCGCGAGAGCAGGCGCTGGTCAACACCGTCCAGAGCTTGCGGTGGACGATCGGCCGCTACCACCACACGTTTGCCGCGGCTGATCAGCGAATCGACCGTATGGAGAAATTCCTCCTGGGTCGAATTTTTGCCGACAATGAACTGGATGTCGTCGATCATCAGCAAGTCCGCTTCGCGCAGCGATGCCTTGAATTCCATCCCCTCGTTGCGGCGCATGGCAGAAACGAATTCGATCATGAAGCGCTCTGCGGACATGTAGATGATGGTCGCGGAAGGAAACTCTTCACGAAATGCATGGCCGATGGCGTGCATCAAATGGGTCTTGCCCTGTCCGGTGGAAGACTGCAGATAAAGAGGACTAAACAAGGGCTTGTCCGCAGCCGCAGTGCGCTGGGCGGCATTGAGCGCGAGAACATTGGAGTGCCCGGCGATAAACTGGTCGAAGGTCATTCGGGGATCCAGATCCAGACGAAATTTGCTCTCAGGAACGACTATGTCCGCGCCCCGTGGCGCAGAACCATTGCCCTGTGCAATCTGAACGATTTTTGCAGCGCCTGACTGGGCCTCAAAGGCAAGACCTGTGACCGCCGGTTGATGGGCTTTCCAGGCCAGAAAAAGGCGTTCGGCATAGCGATCCCGCACCCAGGTTGCTGCAAATTCCGATGGCAGTTCCAGCTGCAATATACCGGTGTCCGAATCAAATGCGGACAGCTTGATCGGTTTGATCCACTGGCCGAAAATTTGTGCACCCAAATCGCGGCGCAGGCCCGCGCATATCTTGAGCCATATCGTTTCAAGGTCGGTTGAAATTATAATCTCTCCGGAAACAGGACTGCTTGCGGACGACATGGCATCCCGGTCTTGCACTTTTTCGTTCACAAACATCCCCCGAAAACTTCCCCGTTTGGCGCCAGATTGCAACGCCGACAATTGATCGCAGACCCGGAATTAAGCGGCTCTCATTACCCCCAGCCATGGGAATGAATCAGGCACAATGGATCTGATGCTGAAAACACGTTTTCAACGATCATTTATATTTTCTAATTAGGCCCGGATATCGCAATCGTAGCCATCAGCCGAGGCTCTGTAGTAAGCCCGTCCGAGTGAGTCGATCAAGAGCGGCCTTGTAAAAAAAGTGAAATATTTCGATTGACACCGGCAAGCCTCGGATTTTGCTAAATATCTTTTCAACTATCTGAAATATATGGAATATATGCTGTGGATAACGAGGTATAACTTGCGAATCGCGGAGTCAGCTAGGGTTCTGGTTAATGGGTCGATGATCATGCCAGAAGGGCGAAGAAAAATTGTTGCGGATGAACTTGTTGGTACAGGAACGCAAATTGGCTTGCCAAAGGCGCGATGATTTGGCAATGGCGCTCGCCTGACCCCGATGATGCCAACATGCATCTGGTCACGGGGGCGATTAGCTCAGTTGGTAGAGCGCTTCGTTTACACCGAAGATGTCGGCGGTTCGAGCCCGTCATCGCCCACCACCATTTCGACGCGATGTCGGAACTGGTCTTGCGACGCCATTTCTTTCAATTTGATATCACTATCACGCAGGCAACCGACAGCAGGGCCGCGATCATCATCGTATATTTGCGCGGTCGGTTATCGGGCAGGTGGGCCTCGGAAAAATCCGAACGGGATCGTCGGCCCGTTACCATAGCTCCGACAAGCTTCTCTTTCAGTACAAATCGGTAGATCGCGATCGCCACGATATGCAGCACGATGAGGGCTGCCAGCAGATTGAAGTTGAACTCGTGAACTTCTGCGAACTGCCGGCCTGTCTCGAACGACACCATTATGGCCAATGGACCGGATTCGAGGCCGTCAACATCGACAGAGAACAGCCCGGTTGTCACCTGGGCAACCAGGACAATTAACAGGGCGAAGACGCTCAGCACGGCCAGGGGACTGTGGCCGAAGGTGGCGCCCGGCTCGCGCCGCCGCAATTTACCGAGGTAGGAACTCAGAGATCCTATCCGTCTCATCATGGGAGCGAATCGCGCCGTCCAGCTGCCGAACAAACCCCATAACAATCGAAACAGGACCAGTCCGAACATCGTCAGGCCAAGACGTTTGTGCCAGTCCATATAGCCTTGCTCTGCGGTCCACCAGAGGAGCGGCACAAGAGCCACCATCAGCCAGTGCACCAGCCGGACGGCGCCGTCCCAGACCAGGATGCGCGCGGGTTCGGTCGTCATATCAGGCTAGTCGTCCTCGCGATACTTATCATGGCAGTCCTTGCATTTGCCGCCCGTTGCCTGGAAGGCGGTTGCAATGGTTGCAACATCACCGCTCTGGGCAACCGTGTCGAGCCCGGCGGCAGCCTCCTGCATCGCCAAAACCTTGTCATTGAAGTCGGACTTGTTTTTCCAGATGACCGGCAGTGCATCGGTTTTGACACCGGATTCGGACCCTGTTCCCTCCGGAAACCAGTCGGCCATGCCTTCTGCCTCTTTGGGTACGAGCGCAGCGGCGGCCTGAATCCGGGCCAGATCGGGACTGTCGGCCTTCAACTGATCGCTGATGCTCTTGAACGCCTTGCCGATTTTCTTGAGGTGGCCCTGCCTTGCTTCAATTTGCTCCTTCACGGTCATTCCATTTGGAAGTTCGACGGCTGCTAACTGCGAGTCCATGTCCGTTTCGGTATTCTGTCCGCAGGCAGAAAGCAGCGCAAGGCTGGCAAGGAGCGGAACAATTATTTTTGATTTGCAGCGTCTCATCGAATTCTCCAAATTGCCGAAGTAGCTCGAGACTAGCGAATTTCGGAACCAACGCAATGGATTACGGCTGTTGCAAAGGTCTGGGGCTGGCAGGTTCCGATTTGCCGGAATGCGATTTTCAGCCTTCGGAAAGCGTGTCTTCCAGCAGGGCAGCTGCCTTGGCGCCATCCCAGTCCATGGCGCCGATGACCCGCCACACTTCCTTGCCCTGCGCATCATAAAGCACGGTGGTTGGCATCAGACCGGAACCGAAACCAAAGCTCAGACCGTTTTCCGGATCGACATAGGGCTCCAGTTCCTGGAAATTGCCGCGTTCGAAAAAGGGGACAACTTTTTCCGTGCCCTGAATGTCCTGAGACACCACCAGGACCTTGAGCCGGTCCTTCTCCCGCGCTGCCAGTGTATCGAGCATCGGCATTTCGACAATGCATGGAGCACACCAGGTTGCCCAGATATTCACAAGCAGGGGCTTGCCGGTAAAGTCGCTCAATTGCACCGGGCTGCCGTCCGGTGCCTGAAAGGAGGTATCAACCATCGCTGTGCCGCGCTGGGAAATGTCCAGCTTGCCAACCATGCCCTGGCCACTCTCGATCGTTTCTCCTTCTTCCTGCATCTCGCCGTCAGCAAATTCTTGCCCCGCTTCGTCGGAGCCTCTATCGCAGGCGCCTAGGCTCACCAACAGGATCACGGACAGGACGGTACGCATCACTAAAGTCACAAAAAATTCCAATATCATGTGGGGTGGCAGATTTGCCGATGGCCCTTCATCAATCATGCGCGAGATAAACGCCTCCATCCCTTTCGACAAGAAATTATGGCAGCATGATATTCGCGCGAGTCTGGCTCATGTCGCGATGCTGGCGGATCAGGGGATTGTCGAGGCAGAAGATGCGAAGAAAATCGTCGATGGTCTGAACCAGATCGCGCAGGAATTTGAAAAAGACGGCGTAACCGAAAATCTCGATCTCGAAGACATTCACATGCATGTCGAGGCGCGTCTTTCCGAGATTGTCGGGCCGGTGGCGGGGCGCCTGCACACCGCGCGGTCGCGCAATGACCAGGTCGCCACAGATTTCCGGCTGTGGGTACGCGAAGCCATGGATATGGCCGACCATGCGCTGGCGGCCCTGCAGAAGGCGCTGGTGGATCGTGCCGAGGAACATGCCGATACGATCATGCCGGGCTTTACCCATTTGCAGTCCGCCCAGCCGGTGAGCCTGGGCCACCATCTGATGGCTTATTATGAAATGGTCCGCAGGGACCGCTCGCGATTTGCCGACGCGCGGCGACGGATGAACGAATCGCCGCTCGGCGCGGCGGCACTGGCCGGAACCGGATTTCCGATCGATCGCGACAAAACCGCCTCGACTCTGGATTTTGATGGTCCGACCGCCAATAGTCTGGATTCGGTGTCTGACCGGGATTTCGCGCTCGACTATCTGATGGCGGCAACCCAATGTAGCCTGCACCTTTCCCGTCTGGCCGAGGAATTCGTGATCTGGGCAAGTCAGCCGTTCAGCTTTGTGAAGCTGCCGGACAGTTTTTCGACCGGATCCTCGATCATGCCGCAGAAACGCAACCCCGATGCTGCCGAATTGGTGCGCGGCCATTGTGGACGGATTGCGGGCGCGATGACTGCGCTGGTGATTACCATGAAAGGTTTGCCGCTCGCCTATTCCAAGGACATGCAGGACGACAAGCCGCCCGTGTTCGAGGCCCATGACCTGCTCGGCCTTTCGATCGCCGCCATGACCGGTATGGTTGCGGAAGTGGAATTCAGCGGCCAGCGGATGCGCGCGCTGGCAGAGTCGGGCTATTCGACCGCCACCGATTTTGCCGATTGGCTGGTGCGGGAAGCGAAGCTGCCGTTTCGCGAGGCGCATCACATTACCGGCGCGGTGGTGGCGCTGGCGGAAGACCAGAACTGCAGCTTGGCCGATCTCACGCTCGAGCAGTTTCAGGCAATCGACAAGCGGATCGATTCTGACGTATTCAGCGTGCTGAGCGTCGATGCGTCGGTGGCGAGCCGATCCAGCTATGGCGGGACAGCCCCGGATCAAGTAAGGGTGCAGATTGCCAAGGCACGGAGTGCATTGGGCTTGGAGAGCTGAAATGAAGCACATTCATTCGATTCTGCTGCTGGCAGGTACCGCCGTCATTCTGGCCGCATGCGGCAATCGCGGTGCCTTGCAGCCGGCCAAGGGCGAAGCGCTGCCGCCGCCCGTCTATGGCGAGATGAAAACACCGAGCGGAGAGGACCTGCTGGTCCCGTCGAGCCAGGCAAAGCCGGAGCGTAGCGATGAATTGCTCCGCCGTTCCGAAAAACGCCAGGATGACGAATTTGACCTGCCGCCTCCCGGCTAATCCCGTTCCAACCGTCTGAAAGTATAGTATATTGGACCATTTCCAGCTCAAAAATGGTGTTTTGCACGCGGAAAATATTCCGTTGCCGCAAATCGCGGCAGAAGTCGGCACGCCGGTCTATGTTTATTCGCGGGCGACGCTCGAACGGCATGCCCGGGTCTTCCGTGAAGGGTTGAAGGACGCCGGCAAGATCCATCTCGCTTTTGCTGTAAAAGCCAACCCCAATCTGGCGGTGCTTCGGATATTGGCCAATCAGGGCTATGGTGCGGATGTCGTTTCCGGCGGTGAATTGCAGCGTGCGCTGGCGGCGGGCATGAAGGCGGAGGACATCGTCTTCTCCGGTGTCGGAAAAAGTCGCGAGGAACTGGCGCTTGGCCTCGACAAGGGCATCGGCCAGTTCAATCTGGAATCGGAGGAAGAGGGAGAGATGCTGGCGGAGATCGCAGCTTCCAGAGGGATGAAAGCCTCGGCAACCCTGCGCGTCAATCCGGATGTCGATGCGGGCACCCACGCCAAGATTTCGACCGGCAAGAAGGAAAATAAATTCGGGGTCGCGATTGATGTGGCGCCGGACATCTATGCACGGCTTGCCAAGTTCGAGGGGCTCAACCTCCGCGGGGTGGCTGTGCATATCGGCAGTCAGCTGCAGAATCTGGAACCGCTTGAAAAATGCTATGCAAGAATGGGCGAACTGGTGACGCTGCTGCGGAGCGCGGGGCATGTCATCACCCATGTCGATCTGGGCGGCGGTCTCGGCGTACCCTACAAGCAGGAGGACAATCCACCGAGTCCTGCTGAATATGGCGCGATGGTCGCGCGGGTGACGCAGGATTGGGATGTGACCCTGATGTTCGAACCGGGTCGCGTCATTGCCGGAAACAGTGGCATCATGATCACCAAGGTGATCCGCATCAAGCCCGGCGTGGACAGCGATTTTGTAATCGTCGATGCGGCGATGAACGACCTGATGCGGCCTGCCATCTATGACGCATGGCATGATTTCGAAGCGGTGGAACCGAGCGGCGAGACCATGGTCGCGTCGATCGTCGGCCCGATTTGCGAAAGCAGCGACATTTTCGCCAAGGAACGGGTGGTTGATCGCGTGCAGACCGACGATCTCGGGATTTTTCGCACCGCCGGAGCCTATGGCGCGACTATGGCGAATACCTACAACAGTCGGCCGCTGGTGCCGGAAGTGTTGGTCGATGGAGACCGCTATGCGGTGGTTGCAGAGCGGATCGAGCCGGCCACGATCATGGCGGCCGAACATGTACCCGACTGGCTGAAATGAACCAGCTCCCGATCTTTGTGAATCTTTCAGGGCGAAAGGTCATATTGCTCGGAACCGGAGAAATGGCCGACGCCAAAAGGCGGCTTTACGAACGGTCTGGAGCAGTGGTTGTCGATGACGAAGCGGATGCGGATGCCGTGCTTGCAGTGGTCGCACTGGAGGATGATGAAGAGGCCTTGGCCGCTGTTAAGCGCTTCAAAGCAAGAGGGCTTCTGGTCAATGCCGTCGACCGATCCGCCCTGTGCGACTATACGACGCCGGCGATCATTGACCGCGATCCGGTACTGGTCGCGATCGGGACCGGCGGAGCGTCTGCCGGTCTTGCAAAGTCCTTACGCCAGAGACTGGAACAGCTGATACCGGGTAATCTGGGCGATCTCGCCAACGGCCTGGCCGCCGCGCGCGAACGGATCAAGCGAATCTGGCCCGACAGCGCCGAGCGGCGCAAGGCGATCGATGCCGCGCTCGACCCGGGCGGCATGTTGGATGTGATGTCCGAAAGCGCGGAAGCCAATCTGGAAACCTGGCTGTCCATGCCCTTTGCAAATGACCTGTCCGAGGTCGAGGATATGGTGCTGAGCAGCGCTGATCCAGATGATCTTACGCTTCGGCAAGCCCGGCTGCTCGGAAGAGCCGACCAGATTTATGCTGACGATAGTGTCCCCGGGGACATACTGGATCGGGCCAGAGCGGACGCGGAACGGTTCGACCTTGCGCTGTGGGACGAGAAGCCGGCAAAGGGCCTGACGGTACGAATCAGGATGAAGACATGATCTCAATGCTGCCGGAACTGGCCAAGACCGATATTGTCACCGTGTTGCAGACCGCCATGGCACCGGCGTTTCTGCTGGTGGCCCTGGGCGGGATGCTCAATATCTTCACCGGTCGGCTGGCGCGGGTCATTGACCGTTCGCGGGTCATGCAAAGCCGCTATCTGGAAACCGAGGGCGCAGAGCATATTTTATGCGTCAATGAACTGCGGGATCTGCAATTGCGCATCAAATATGTGAACAGCGCGATCTATTTCAGTGTGGTGAGTGCAATTGTCGTCTGTGTCCTGATCGGATTGTTGTTTGCCATGGGACTGACCAGCTATCCGCTGTTGCCGGAGATTGTTGCAGGCGCCTTCATTGGCGCAGTCCTTTTGCTGTCGGTGGCGCTAATCCAATTTTCCCGCGAAGTGCGTATCGGTATCCGCGATTTCATGATCCGCGAGGAATATCTCGAAAATTCGGACAAGGCGAAATGAAAAGAGGCTGCTGGTCCCGAAGGGCCAACAGCCTCTGAACATGGGTCAGCGGTAGGAAGTGCCGCTGCCGGGTTGCCTGATCTCTAGATCAGATTTGCCCCCCGAACGGATTTTTCCGACCCCTGTGCTGAACCATGAGACATCGGACCACCTCCTTTCGCTTGTGAATGAAATACGAACTGTTGCATTGAACTTCTCTCCGCTGTTCGACCATTCCGGTGTGAATCAATTCCGACTCGCGAACAAGACTTGAAATTTTTTATTTTGCTGTCACAATTGCGCGTTCCGGCCTGATGATCATCGGATCACCGTCGGCAATCTTCCACCACGCGACTGAATTCGGGCCAGACGGGGATTGCGAGCGATTGCAGGCCACCGGTTTCGACAGCAAAACGGCCACGACTATAGGCGATGCGGTCCATCATGATATCCCCGGGGGAAACCGAAATAGCCGCATACGCTGGTGTTCCGCCACTATTGGCGACCGGATAGGATGCCTGCCCGGCGCTGGCCCGCAATCGCATGATCGCCCCATCGCCAACTGAACCGGTACGGGAAATAATCAGCTGCCGACGGGATCGATCGCAGCGGATGATGAAGATTGCGTCTCTGCCGGCTTCACCGAATAGCGCCAACGAGCCTCGAGCATCCGTTCGATAAACCCAAGTGCCGGGTGTAATCGGCCAGTCAATCCAGTCGCCTTCCAATGGTGTCGGCGCCGGCGCCTGTGCCGCGACCGGTTTGACGGGCTCGGGCGCGGGAGCCGGTTCAGGCGGTGCGGGCGAGCATCCGGCGAGCGCCAGCAGCGCGAGCGGAAGGATTTGCGGGATAGAAATGATTCTCATGATCACGGAATATGGCCAAAAGCATCGGGCTAGGCTAGTCCTCATTTCCGATGCCCAAGCCCGAACCCAAAATCACGAAGCAGCGTGTTGACCAGATATTAGCGGATCGCGGCCTCGCCGAAAGCCGGGCGAGGGCGCAGGCCTATATCATGGCCGGCCTGGTGACCGTGGCAGGCAAGAAAATCGACAAGCCGGGTCAAAAAATCGCCAGCGATGCAGCGATCGAGCTCAAGGGCAAAGACCATCCGTGGGTATCGCGCGGCGGTGTCAAGCTTGACCATGCGCTGCGGCATTTCGGGATAGATGTCACCGGAATGATCGCGATGGATGTCGGCAGCAGCACCGGCGGTTTCACCGATGTGCTGTTAACGGGCGGTGCAGAAAAGGTCTACGCCGTTGATAGCGGCACCAATCAGCTTGCCTGGAAGCTTCGGCAGGACGAGCGGGTCATGGTGCACGAGCAGACGAGTGCAAGGATTTTGACCGAGCAACATGTTCCGGAAAAGATCGACATCATTGTCTGCGACGCTAGTTTCATTTCACTGGTCAAGGTGCTGGAACGGCCGCTTGCGTTTGCCAAGCCAGAGGCGACGCTGGTCGCTCTGGTCAAGCCGCAATTTGAGGCCGAGCGCGCCGATGTCGGCAAGGGCGGCGTTGTCCGCGATGAAGCCGTTCGTCAGGCGGCCTGTGGAAAAGTCCGCGATTGGTTGGTCGCGTCGGGCTGGAATATTCTGGGGATTACGGAAAGTCCGATCACGGGACCCAAGGGCAATGTCGAGTTTCTCATCTGTGCCCAAAGAGGAATCGGCCAGAATTGCTGATGCCGATAGATTGCATCGGACGGGTTGTTATTGTCAGTGCTTCGCCTTAGCTGAAGGGCTATGATAAAAACATCTGCTCCAGCCTCTTCGCCAGCCACGCCGGATATCGGTGCGTCCATGCAACGATTGATCCTCGATGGGTCATCCTGGCTTTCGAGCCACTATATGGAACTCATCGTTGCCGCCGTTTTCGGCACCGCGATTTTCTTCCTGCTAGGCGCGACAAAGCGCCTTGCGGCCCGCTATGTGCGCACCAATCAGGACCTTACCGGCTATCGGGCGATCCTTGGCAAGGCTATCGCCAGGACCAGCAAATTCTTCATGTTGATGGTGTCGGCCGAACTGGTCGTGAATTTTGCCAGCGCACCATCGAGCTTTGATCGGGTGGTCCATGTGCTGTTCACGATCTCGGCGGTGCTGCAGGTTGCGATCTGGCTGCGCGAGATCATTCTCGGGCTCATCGTCCGCCGGACATCACAGGATCCGGACCAGCATGAAACGCTGGAAAATGCGATGACCCTGATCCGATTGCTGGTCACATTCGTGCTCTTCGCAATCGCGGCTATCATGATCCTGGACAATCTGGGTGTGGATGTGACCGGTCTGATTGCCGGTCTGGGGGTCGGTGGTATTGCCATCGGTCTTGCCGCCCAGGGCATTTTTTCCGATCTGTTTGCGGCCCTGTCGATCATATTCGACAAACCGTTCCGCCGGGGCGAGACGGTCAGCTATGACTCGACCGTCGGGACGATCGAGAAGATCGGTCTCAAAAGCACGCGATTGAGAGCGATCACAGGGGAAGAGATAATCATTTCCAATACCAATTTGCTGGACAAGGAAATTGTAAACATGACCCGCTTGGCGAGACGGCGGACGCGTTTTGGCATCGGCGTGATTTATCAGACCAAGCCAGAAGAGGCGCGACGGATTCCCGGACTGCTCAAAAAGATTGTGGAGGACAATGATGCGGTGTTCGTGCGGTCCGGTTTTGTCGGCTTTGGCGACAGCTCGATCAATTTTGAACTCGATTTTGATATCATGAGCAGCGAATATGACGTGGTCTATCAGGGCCGGCATACGATCGGTCTGGCGATCCTGCAGGCGTTCAACGAAGCGGGGCTGGAATTTGCCTATCCCACGCAGACAACCTTCACGGCGGCTCCGGATGGAGAGATGATCCTGCCTTATCCGGAGGGCGGTTTTGGTGCGCTTGTCGGCGAGGACTAGGGTTCCGTAACGGCGGATGCGGCATGAAAAAAACAACTTGTTAATCGGCCGGTTAACGGGGACAATAGCGCCAAAATCCGAATCCGATATCAAACATAAAGGAATTACATCATGCGTGATGCTGTCATCGTTTCTACTGCCCGCACGCCGATCGGCCGCGCTTACAAGGGCGCCTTCAACACCACAACGGGGGCGACGCTCGGTCATTATGCGGCCAAGGCTGCCGTAGAGCGGGCCGGCATTGATCCCGGCACGATCGACGACGTCGTCTGGGGCAGTGCGTTGCAGCAAGGCTCGCAGGGCGGCAATCTGGCCCGCCAGGTTGCGCTGCGGGCTGGTTTCCCGATTGAAGTGCCCGGCATGACGATCGACCGGCAGTGCTCTTCCGGCCTGATGGCGATCGCTACCGCTTCCAAACAGGTAACGCTCGACCGGATGGATGTAGTTGTCGGGGGCGGACAGGATTCGATCTCGACCGTGCAGACGCCGGAAATGCGGGTTCAGCCTGATCGGGAACTGCTCAAGATGCACGACGATATCTACATGCCGATGTTGCAGACGGCGGAAGTAGTCGGTGCGCGGTACGGCATCAGCCGCGACGCCTGCGATGAATATGCGCTGCAGTCGCAGATGCGCACCGCGGCGGCCCAGGAAGCCGGCCGGTTCGACGATGAAATTGTCGAAGTAACCACCACCATGGGTGTGCAGGACAAGGAAACCAAGGAAATTTCCCATGTCGAGGTCACGATCAGTAAGGATGAAGGCAACCGCCCGTCGACGACGCTCGAAGGTCTGCAGTCGCTGAAGCCTGTGCTCGGTCCCGACAAGATTGTCACGGCGGGCAACGCATCGCAGCTGTCCGATGGTTCGGCTGCCAGTGTTGTGATGGAAGCCAAGGCCGCAGAGAAAGCCGGTCTCAATCCATTGGGCCGCTATGTCGGGATGGCCGTTGCCGGAACCAAGCCCGATGAAATGGGCATTGGTCCGGTGTTCGCAATACCCAAATTGCTCGAACGCTTTGACCTGAAGATGGACGATATCGGTCTGTGGGAATTGAACGAAGCCTTTGCTGTTCAGGTCCTCTACTGCCAGCAGAAGCTGGGCATTCCCGACGAACTGCTGAACGTCAACGGCGGCTCGATCTCGATCGGTCATCCCTATGGCATGACCGGCGCCCGCTGCACCGGACATGCGCTCATCGAAGGCAAAAGGCGCGGTGCAAAATATGCCGTGGTCACCATGTGCATCGGCGGCGGCCAGGGCGCAGCCGGACTGTTCGAGATTTTCTAATATTGGAACCAGGCAGGGTCGGCGGAGAACTGCCGACCCAACCATATCAGGGAGAGAATATCATGGCAGCAGTAGGCGTTATCGCGACTTTAACCGTGGCCGAAGGCAAAAATGCCGATTTTGAAGCGGCCTTCCGTGAACTGATGGCCGCTGTTCGTGCGAACGAACCAGGCAATGAATTTTATTCGGTGTTTCAGAGCAAGGACAATCCGCAGCAATATAAAGTGCTTGAACGCTATGTCGATCAGGCGGCGCTGGACGCGCATGGCAAATCGGATCATTTCCGGGCAAGTGGTCCAAAGCTTGCGCCCTGTATGGCGGCCGCTCCTGTGATCGAATATCTGGACGGTATCTAGTCCGCGCTTTTCGCGGGCAAAATCTGGCCTGATTCGAACCGGAATCCGTCGGCCCGGTCTTTTTCCAGCAGCAACGGCCCATCAAGATCGACCCATTGTGCCAGTTGGGCCAAGGAAAAGGCTGGCTGTATTCCAAGCGATGTCGAGAGCATGCAGCCGACCATGATCTTCATGTTCGCCGCTTGCGCCGCGTGCGCGATGGCCATCGCTTCGGTCAATCCGCCCGCCTTGTCGAGTTTGATATTCACCACATCGTAGAACGGGGCAATCCTCTCGATGTCAGCGCTGGTGTGGCAGCTTTCGTCGGCGCAAAGCGGAACCGGCGATTTTATACCGCTCAGCAAATGGTCCTGACCGGCGCTAACCGGCTGTTCGATCAGTTCGACCGAATATTGCGCCAGGAGCGCCGCTTCGGCGGTTATATCGAGATCGTTCCAGCTCTCGTTGGCGTCGACGATCAGGCGAGCCCCGGGTGCCCCGCGGTGGACGGCCGCAACCCGTTCGTGATCCTTGTCGCCGGACAATTTCAGTTTCAGCAGCGTGTATCCTGCGGCGGCGGCCTTGCGGGCCTGTCTTTCCATCAAAGCCGGTTGGCCCAGTGAAATGGTGAAGGCAGAGAGCGTCGGTGCTGGTACGGGCAGGCCGGCCAGTTGCCACAGGGCGACATTTGTTTTCCGGCATTCCAGATCCCAAAGCGCGCAGTCGAGGGCATTCCGCGCGGCGCCGCGCGGCATTTTCTGGAGCAGTAGCGCGCGATCGAGATCAGGATGCTCGGCAACGAACCGGCTTATCTGATCGGCACATTCTTGCGCGGTCTCGCCTTCATAGTAGATTGGCGTCGCCTCGGCCCGCCCGATAGCGGCCCCGTCGGATATTTCGCACAGGATCACATCGACATGGGTTTTCGTTCCCCGGCTGATGACAAACGCGCCAGCGACAGGCCATTTTTCGACGGTGGCAGAGACAGTGAGCGTCATGCGCCGCTTCTAATGCGCGACAGCGAAAGCGTCACTCAATTTGTAAACGGCCGGCGGTTTTCAGACAAAGTTTTTGGTTGTGCTCCGCCGGTCAGTTGCTTGGCGATCGGCTGTTGACGGGCTTCTGCCGAGCGGCGTGCCATATAGGTGTCGAGACCTATCTGCAGTGCAACCAGCATATAGACAAAGGGCTGATAGGCGATGCCCACGAACAGGGCGCCAACCAGGAAGATCACGTGACCATGTTGCAAGGCGATGGCAAGCGGAGCCACCCATTGTTCGTCCCGCTTCGGCGATTTTCCATATTTTCGCCGCAGCAGTTCCATTCGCCACAGCCCGCCGACATGGATCATCAGCCACAGGATCAGGCCGGGGAAGCCCTGCTCGCCTAGCATTTCGAAATAGCTGCTGTGAAATGCCCGGGCTTCGTCTTCCACCAGTCGGGCGTCGACATCGTCCGGATCGATTCCCCATTCCTCATACTGGGTGACGTCCACTTCCGACAATTCATAGGTCAGCTTGTTGATCCGGTAGACATCAAAGCCTCCCCCGAACGGGTGTTGATTCGCATAATCCCAGGTCCACTTCCAAACCGCGAGCCGTGTCGATGCGGACTGGTCGGCCTGATAATTTTCGATGGTGCCCATCCGCTCGGTAAAGCTTTGCGGCAGAAACGGAATCGACAGAAGGCCGATTGCCGCCGCAAGTCCCGCGTAGATCAATCGGTAGCGCACGAAGCGCAATTGCAGCACCGCCCAGACGCCGATGCAGACAAGACCGGTTCGCGCCTGCGTGCCGATGGGAATGAGCAAGGCCGAAAATATCAGTGCGTAGGCGAAGAGCTTCACCCGCCAGTCGGGCGGAAAAATGGTTCCGTGATGGGCAAGCCAGAGGATCAGCGGGATGATGCAAATGGCAACCGTCGAAATGATCGATCCTTCGTAGAGGCCACTATTATTGTCGACCAGCAGCACCAGGACTCCGTAGCCGCCGCCGGAAGCCAGGGTCTTGATCCCACCGGTGATAATCAATGTCCCCGCGCACAGCACCATGAACAGCGCCAATGCTTCCAGCCGCAATTTGGTCTTCAATGTCAGAGGCAGAAATATCGCGAATACCAGGGCTTTCCAGACCCAGTCCCATTTTTCCAGCGCCGCGTCCGGCACCGCCGCCTGTACCGTCGTATAGCCGCAATAGGCGAGCAGCATTATCATCATGGCCTGGCGGATGGAAAAGCGGCTGTCCTGCTTGGTATCTGCGACCAGATAGCCGAGTAGGGCCAGAGCAAAAACGACCAGTGACAGCGGCACCGAGTTGAGCATGAAATAGCTCAGCCGCTGCGGGGCGACTATGTCGACATAGGCATAGACCAGCGTGAACAGAAAAGGCCGCTTGAAGGCGATGAACAGCAGCGCGACAAGATATCCGACGAAGACAAGATCACGCATCGTGCCACGATCCCGTGGAGGAAGAATGTTTCGCGAAGCCGGCGGATCCCTCTTCGGGTTCCGGGGGGTCTTCGACATCAAGATCGTCGCGATGCATGAGACGCCATGCTGCGATCAGCAGCAGCCCATGCGTTAGCGCGATAGAAAAATTGTCTACCATCTGCCCCATTCATCCCGGCACGAGCGGCAAAAACACGCTCTTCTACCATCGCGCGATACAGGCTTTGGGTTGACGGGACGTTAATCCTTTTTTGGCAAGACTTTGCGCCATGACGCGGATTTTGCATATACTCGACCACAGCTTGCCGCTGCACAGCGGCTATTGTTTTCGCACACGGGCGATCATGAAGGCGCAGATTGCCAGCGGACTGACGGTGGCCGGCGTGACCGGTGTGCGTCAAAACCAGCACGGTTATGTAGCGAAGCAGCCCATGGAAGAGGCTGACGGCCTTCGCTTCTTCCGGACCCTGGCCCAAGTCCATGGGCCATCGCCGGTACGCGAATGGCGGGAAATTGCCGCCTTGGCCGACCGGATCGAACAAGTCATTCGCGAATGGCAGCCGGATATTCTGCATGCCCACTCGCCCGCGCTCAACGGACTGGCGGCCTTGCGCGCGGCCGAGAAATCCGGGTTGCCGCTGGTCTATGAAATCCGGGCCTTCTGGGAAGATGCTGCGGTCGGCAATGGCACCGGCAGGGAAAACAGTCCGCGATATTGGCTGACCCGGCAACTGGAAAACCATGTGATCAACGGGGCCGATGCGGTGGCGGTAATCTGCGAGGGGCTGAAGTCCGATCTGATTGGCCGCGGCGTTAAGCCGGGCAAGATCACCATTTCGCCGAACGGGGTGGATCTGGAACTGTTCGGGGAACCACCGGCACGCGATGATCAGCTGCTGTCCGAACTGGGATTGACCGGGCAATCAGTCCTGGGATTTATCGGCAGTTTTTACGATTATGAAGGGCTCGATGATCTGATCGCAGCCATGCCCTCGCTGCTCGCTTCCCGGCCACAAGTGCACCTGCTGCTGGTCGGTGGCGGGCCAATGGAAGAAGCGCTGAAGAATCAGGTCGAGCGACTGGGCATAGGATCTGCCGTCACCTTCACCGGGCGTGTGCCGCATGGCGAAGTCGAGCGCTATTATGGCCTGATGGATATCATGGTCTATCCTCGCAAGTCGATGCGCCTTACCGATCTCGTGACACCGCTCAAGCCGCTTGAGGCGATGGCGCAAGGACGGCTTGTGGCCGCGTCGGATGTTGGTGGCCACCGGGAGCTGATTGAGGATGGGGTCACCGGCACGCTGTTTCCGGCTGGTGAACCCGAAAACATCGCGAAGAAACTGGCGAATCTGCTCGAAAATCGGGAAGATTGGGACCAAACTATTGAAACAGCGCGGAAATTTGTTGAGGCGGATCGTAACTGGTCGTCAAACATTTTACGTTACACTCCTGTTTACCAAAGGTTGATTGCGCGCAAATCGTTCGAGCGTGCAGCATGAGATGGTGGAGAAGAAAGTGGATCAAATAGAGCAGGATTTCGCGCGGTTCAAACAGCCGGTCATGGCTGTCGCTGGCGGAATTGCGGTGGCGCTTGTGGTCGCCACCCTGCCGCACGTCTATCTTGAAAATATTGTCGGCGCGACCGGACTGTCGGAGATTGTTCCTGCAGCCGCCCCGCCGCTGGGGAATACGGCGCGCAGTCTGATTGCGGTCGTGGCGGGTTTGATATCGGCATCTGCGCTTTATCTTTTTCTGAGTTACAAGACGAAATCACATGAAGGAGGCTCCGATATGGGCTTGGCAATTCGCAATAACCTGGCCTCGGAGTCGGTCGGTGACGACCGCAACGGCAAATCGCGCTTTGCGGTTCCGAAACTGAGCCTGTCGGCAAAATCCCTGACCAAATTTCTCAAGAAGCCGAAAAAATCGCCGGGTCGTGTGACCGAGTTAAAAGATCTGCCGGACATCAGGGAAGCGGACCGTCATCCGGATGCGCCTGCGCGCCAGCCGATTTTCGCCGCCTCCGATCTGGGCCTGCCACTCTCCGAAAAAATCAAGCGCTTTGACGAGCCGATTTTTGATGAAAAGGCAGAAGAGTCTGCAGAGCCGGCCGCTCAGCAAGAAGCGCAAGCTGTTCCGCAAGAAGAACCGAAATCGCGACTGCAGCAGCCGGCGGAAGAGAAACCAGCCGAAAATATCGCACCGCAAAAGGAATTCGTTGTGCCCAGTGCAGATTTGTCCGCCCTGTCGCTCGCCGAGCTTGCGGACCGTCTGGAAGCCGGACTGGCTCGTCTGGAAGGGTTGCAACGACGCGAAGAGGTAAAGCCGGCGCCGGTAAAAACATCTGCGGCGGAATCAGAAAATACCACGCCTGTGCCCGAGATGCCGGCAACGCCGGCTCCCGTGGCCATTCCGCCGCTGCGGTCTGTGGACAAGGTGGAAGATAACGGTCCACAGGACCGGCAAGCGGACATGGACGCGGCCCTGAAAGCCGCGCTTGGTACCCTGGAGAAAATGACGGTCCAGCGCTGACGGTCAGGAATCGGGGAGCGCTTCAACCGGATCCCTTATCGACAGGATTTCGACGCGCAATTGCAACTCCGACTGGTCGGTAATCACGATATCAGCAACAAAGTAGCCCGGGATATCGAATTCATGCCCGGGCAGGATTCGGGTCAGTTCCTGCAGGGCTAATGCATCGGTAGCCGCTGGCCATTCAATTGAAAAACAATAGCGCGTCCCCGAAAAGGTGATGCTGGCCCATGCGCGTTCGTGTTTCAGCTGGACACGAGCATGGTCCCGCGCGAGTGTTCTTAGCTGGCTCGCAATCATCGAGGCGGGAGATCGCCGCCCACCGACCCGCTTTGCAGAATCAGCGGCCATGATCAGCCCGCCACAGGCGCATGAAATATTCAACCCGCTCCGAAACCGTCTTGCCAGGCTCACGACCGTTGCGCAGGTCCTGGACAAAACGAGGATCGCGAACGGCAAGGCGGCCGAATCTTGTCCATGCCATCCCGGTTTCGTTCAGGAATATCTCGATCTTTCGCAACAGTGGCACCGCCAGTCTCCTTGTCGTTGCTGTTCGCCCTGACGGCGAATCGCTCAATAGGGAAAATCCTATTTGAATTGATATTTCCTACATGTCTAGGAAGAATCCTATTGTCAGTTTCGGTCAGTGGCGCTATGAGGTCGATATTGTGACCGACGATCCGCGCGCCAATCTGGAGAAGCTGATCCGTGAAAACGGACATGATTTTGCTGCGCTTTCGAAAATGCTTGGCAAGAATCCTGCCTATATCCAGCAATATATCCGGCGCGGCTCTCCCAAGAAGCTGGACGAGACGGACCGGCGCAGGCTGGCAGAATTTTACGGGGTAGACGAACGGCTGCTGGGTGCGCCCGCCGCTCGCGCCTTGCCCGAGAAACACCGCGACCGTTCCGACGGACTGCTCCGGATCCGGCAGCTACAAGTCGGTGCTTCCGCTGGTCCCGGATCCTTGGCGGATGACGAATATGCGGAATCGATGGGCTTTGCACCGAAATGGCTCAGGCGACTGGGGGCGGATCCCGCCCATCTGTCGCTGATCGTTGTCGATGGCGACTCCATGGCTCCGACGCTGGGTGATGGTGACGACATCATGGTCGATCACGGCGCTGCCGCCCGACCTTTGCGTGACGGCATCTATGTGCTGCGCATGGATGATGTGCTGCTGGTCAAGCGTGTCGCCATGGGCCCGTCCGGAAAACTGACCATCCGCAGCGACAATCCGCAATATCCGGACTGGAAGGATGTCAGTGCCGAAAGCGTGAATATCATCGGGCGGGTAGTGTGGACGGGACGGCGGCTGTGACCGGATAGTCAAGACGCGGCTTGCAACTTCCGATTATTGCCACCAAATAGCCTGTTATGACAGAAGCACCCCTCAAGGCCGTGATCATTCCGGTCACGCCACTCCAGCAAAATTGCACGCTCCTCTGGTGCACCAAGACCAACAAGGCCGCGCTCAGCGATCCGGGCGGTGATCTTTCGCGGCTGAAAGCTGCGGTCGAGGAACATGGTGTCGATCTCGAGAAGATCATCATCACCCATGGTCATCTCGATCATTGCGGGCAGGCGGGCATGCTGGCCGAGGAACTGGGCATTCCGATCGAAGGCCCGCACGAGGACGACCGTTTCTGGATCGACCAGCTGGATGGAGATGGCGCGCGTTACGGCATGGTTGCGAAAAGTTTCGAGCCCGACCGCTGGCTGAAGGATGGCGACCAGGTGACCGTTGGCGATCTGGTGCTCGATGTCATCCACTGTCCCGGCCATACGCCGGGCCATGTCATTTTCTATCATCAGCCATCACGGCTGGCGGTGGTGGGCGATGTGCTGTTCCAGGGATCGATCGGCCGGACCGATTTTCCCCGCGGCAACCACCAGGATCTGATCAATGCAATCACCCAGAAGCTTTGGCCGCTGGGCGACGACGTGACCTTCATTCCCGGCCATGGCCCGACCAGCCAGTTTGGCTATGAACGCAAGACCAACGCCTTTGTCGCGGATGATGTGCTAGCGGCTCGCTGACTGTGTTCAGATCACATAGGGAATGCTGATCGCGTAGATCCCGAGCCCCAGAAGCGTCAGCATCGTTACAATGGTACCGATCATCCGGCCCTTGCCGAATTTGCCGTCATCCATGCCCACGCCGTGCGCGACCCGGCCGAGCAGATAGAGGCCGCCGACAATCCACAGCCAGACGGGAGAGCTAGTGCTGGCAAGCTCGATCACGCCGACAAGAACGAGCACGAACGGAGCGCTTTCGATATAATTGCTGTGGGCCCGCATCCGGCGGATGACTTTTTCGTTGCCGCCATCGCCAACGCTGATTTTCTCGCTGGTCCGCACCTGCCCCACGCGAATCATCAGCCAGATATTTATCAGCGCTGCAGCACCCGCCACAGTCAATGTTATCGGTAAAATCATAATGCACTCCCCATATGTGTAAATTATCGTCCCGCTATAGAAGCACAATGCTTGCAACGCACAGGAAAATCATTATACGCGCCTCTTCGCGTGCAATCTGCTGAACCAAGACCAAGCGATTCTCTGCAACAACAGGGACTGGTTTGATAAACTTGGCTGATTGGCATATTGAGCATGCTATGTATTTTTTAATGTAAAGAACAGGCTTAGCAATGGCTGTACCTAAAAGAAAAACTACGCCGTCCAAGCGCGGCATGCGCCGGTCTCATGATGCTTTGAAGGTCGAAGCCTATCAGGAATGCCCGAATTGCGGTGAATTGAAGCGGCCGCACCATTTGTGCGGAGCCTGTGGCCATTATAATGGCCGTGAAGTCTTGGCCGCCGATCTTTAATCGGCTAGTCTTCAGGCTTCTGACGCGCAATCAAGGGGAATAACCGGTGGGAATGAGGCCGCGAATCGCGATTGATGCGATGGGCGGAGATGAAGGCCCGCGCGTCATGGTTGCAGGCGCGGCGCTCGCGCGGCATCGTCACGCCGGATTTCAGTTTCTTTTCGTTGGCGATGAGGCGCAGATCAGTGAAGCGCTGAAAGATCATCCCAATCTCAGCGCCGCTTCCGAAATCCTCCACGCTCCCGACGTCGTGTCCGGTGATGACAAGCCGGGGCAGGCGCTGCGCAATTCCAAAACCACATCGATGGGCATGGCTGTCAACGCCGTGAAAACCGGCGAGGTCAGCGCTGCGGTCAGCGCCGGCAATACCGGTGCGCTGATGGCGATTGCGAAACTGGCGCTGCGCACTATGCCGGGCATTGACCGACCCGCCTTGTCGGCATTGCTTCCGACGATGAAAGACACCGATGTCGTCATGCTGGACCTTGGCGCCAATACCGAATGCAACAGCCGGAATCTGGTGCAGTTTGCCGTCATGGGCGCTGCTTACAGCCGGATCATGCACGGCTTTAACCGCCCCAAGGTTAAGCTGCTGAATATCGGGACGGAAGAAGCAAAGGGCACGGGTACCATCCAGGAAGCCGCGGCAACGCTCAAAAATACCGGCGGATTGCACATGGATTTTCTCGGATTTACCGAGGCGGACAAGATATCGACCGGCGAGGTCGACGTGATCGTGACCGACGGGTTTTCCGGAAATGTGGCGCTCAAGGCGCTGGAAGGAACCGCGCGATTTGTCACCGATCTGCTGAAGCGGAGCTTTTTGAGCAGTCTGCGGTCCAAAATCGGGTTTCTGATATCCCGGCCGGCCACGGAAATGTTGCGCGACCAGCTCGACCCCAATAACCACAACGGGGCCGTGTTTCTGGGGCTGAACGGAGTTGTGGTAAAGAGCCATGGCAGTGCGGATGCAAAAGGCGTCGCCAATGCCGTTGAAGTGGCCGCCCGGCTGGTGGAGGATAGTATTTTGGAACGCATCAGCGAAGACTTGACAAAAATCAGCGAAGCCGCGCCGGCAGGCGAGGTTGCGAAATGAGTGCCGCCGCTGCCAGGCGTGCGGTTATCAAGGGAACCGGCTCGGCATTGCCGCGAACCCGTGTTTCCAATGCCGATTTGGCCAAGCGGGTGGATACGACCGACGAATGGATCGTCGAACGGACCGGGATCCGGTTCCGCCATATTGCCGAGGATGACGAAACGACGTCCAGCCTTGCCATTGAAGCGGCAGAAAAAGCGATGCTGGCAGCCGGTTTCAACAGCGCCGATATCGATCTGATCATTGTCGCGACGGCTACACCCGACCAGACCTTCCCGGCGACGGCAACCATCGTTCAGGATGCACTCGGCTGCAATGGCTGTGTGGCCTTTGACGTTGCTGCAGTTTGTTCGGGATTTCTCTATGCCCTCTCGGTAGCGGACAGCATGATCCGGGCCGGCAGCGCCCACAATGCGCTGGTGATCGGCGCCGAAACATTCAGTCGCATACTGGACTGGGAAGACCGCGGGACGTGCGTCCTCTTTGGTGACGGGGCCGGCGCGATCGTGCTCGCCGGCGAAGAGAGCGAAAAGGGTATTCTTGCCACCAGGCTGCATGCTGATGGCGCGCATAACCAGCTATTATATGTCGATGGTGGCCCCGGCACGACGGGGACCGTCGGCAAGCTGCGCATGAAAGGCCGGGAGGTATTTCGTCACGCGGTTGTAAACCTGTCTTCGGTGTTGAAGGAAGTTCTGGAAGAAGCAGGGGAATCGGTCGGCGATGTCGACTGGGTCGTTCCGCATCAGGCAAACGCCCGCATATTGGATGCAACCGCAAAGAAGCTTAACCTGGCTCCGGAAAAGGTTATTAAGACCGTCGACATGCACGCCAATACATCGGCAGCATCGGTCCCTCTTGCTCTGGATACAGCGGTTCGTGACGGTCGAATCAAGGCCGGTGATTTGCTGGTTCTGGAAGCCATGGGCGGTGGATTTACCTGGGGCGCTTCCGTCATCCGGTATTGAATTTGCCGCATTTATTCGCAAATTAACCATAATTGACATTTTCGTCGCCTAATTTGCATACTTGTCGAAAGTCGGTTGAGCGGGATGCCGATCCGCACTTAGCTTGTTGCCATGGATTATCCGGCATCCACTGGTTTGAAGATCTCGGCTCCGTTTCTGTACCGCGCCTATCTCGGCTGCCACGCTCTCGAGGCTCGCAAGCCGCAACTTCTGAGCGCGCTGCGATGCTCTGAACCGGAATTGCGAGACCCCGGCCGCCAGTTGGCTAACGATTCGATTGCCTGCCTCTGTGCTGCGGCCCGGGAAGAACTGAATCGAGCCGATGTTCATTCGGCGATCGGCGAGAAGATGGTTCCGAAAGGGTTTTCCGACCCTGGCTACGCTGCCTATTTTCAACCCAGTTTCGGCGAAGCGTTGCTTCATCTCATGGCAGCACAACGCCTGGGTGGAGGAAGGCCTGTCGTAAAAATTATGCCGCTCTCTTCCGGCGACCGTTTGATGTGGAACCATGACCAGACGGTTTCTCCCGATCTCGTCCACATCGTTTTTGCCCTGATCTATCATTGCGGAGCATTGCTGGCAGATGGCCGCTTCAAGACGGTCAAAGCGATGCATTTTGCCCATCCGCGGCCGGAAGGATTCAGGGGGTTTCCGAAAGCCGATTCGAACAATCCTCCGATTCCCTGCTATTTCAACAGGGCGTCCACCTATCTCGAATATCATCATCTGACCACGACCAGACCGATAGCGAGCCACAATCCGGCGATTGTATCGACCGCCAGAAAACAAGAGCTATGCTTCTCGCGCGGCAGATTCGAACCAGAAAATCTGGCGAAGCTGACATATGAATATCTACTGTATCTGCTGGACAAATCGGGCCTGAGTCTGGACGCGGCTGCCATGACATTTGGTATGGCAGAACGAACCTTGCGGCGCAAATTGGTGGCTGAAGGTATTTCCTATCGCCAGCTGCTCGAGCAGGTACGACGAGACACCTGCCATCTCTATTTTCTCGAAGGCACCCGCAATCTCTCGGAAATAGCCGCCAAGCTGGGGTATAGTGAACTGAGCGCTTTTACGCGTGCCTATTCAAGCTGGTACGGTCATCCGCCAAGCCGCGACACCGGCGCCGCGATAGCTCTTGCTGCCTGAAAATATCCGGGAAATGGTGGGCGTAGAGAGAGTTGAACTCCCGACCCCTTCGATGTCAACGAAGTGCTCTACCACTGAGCTATACGCCCACGCTGGAGGCCGTCTAGCCAGCCGCTTCCGCTGGCGCAAGGCTTAATTCAGGCCGCTGATGCTGTCTGGCTCAAACAGCCGGTCGACCTCGAGAACAAGATCCCGCAAATGGAAGGGTTTTGACAATATTTTGGCCTTTGGAACCGATTCTCCCGCCCGCAATGTTACGCCGGAAAACCCGGTGATAAACATGACCTGGGTGTCGGGACAGACGGCCGCACAATGCTGGGCCAGTTCGATTCCATCCATTTCCGGCATCACAATATCGGTCAGCAGCAAATCGAATTTCTGTTCGTCGAGCAGAGGAACGGCAGCGGTTCCACGGTCTACCGCAACAACTTCATAGTTGGCTTTCTCAAGTGCGCGTGTAAGATGCTCACGCATCGCCTGTTCATCTTCCGCGAGGAGAATCCTGATCATTTTGTCGCACCTTCCCGATTATGCCTGACTTCAGACCGGCCATTATGCCGAGGCCGTCATATAAGTGCAAATCGGTTAATTTTTTCCCGAGACCAAGGATTATTTTGAAGGTGCAGGCCGGTTTTTTCGGGGGTAAACATGGCTAATCCCGTCGTCGGCAAAATAGTGTCTGCGTCATCCAGCTACAGCCTTTCCAATGTGGCGGCGTTCAACTTCCCGGTACTGGTCAGCGTACCCCATGCCGGCCGGGAATATCCACCTGAGCTTCTCGCCAATCTGAATGTTTCTGCATCGCACTTGCTCCGCCTGGAAGATCGCTATGCAGACCGGCTGGCTGCATCGGCCATTGCCTCCGGGTTTCCGGCGATCATCGCCCGCAAGCCGAGAGCCTGGATAGACCTGAATCGCAACCGGACGGAAATCGATCCGGACATGGTTGCCGGCATGGATTCGGCGCAGACACCCAATATAAGCCGGAAAGTAAGAGGCGGGTTGGGCCTATTGCCGCGCCGGCTGCACGGCGCGGGCAATTTGTGGCGTGAAAAATGGCAGCATCAACATGTCATCGACCGAATGGAGAAGGATCACGAGCCCTATCATGTGATGGTGACGCATTTGCTTGAACAGATACGCTCCGCATATGGCTGTGCGCTGTTGCTAGACCTGCACAGCATGCCACCGGTGTTCGACGAAGGTCGTCGCAAGATCGGATTTGTGATCGGCGACCGCTTCGGGCGGAGCTGTCACTCCCGATATGTTGAACTGGCCGGGGTTCATTTCCGGATGCAGGGTCATCATGTGCAGACCAACCACCCCTATTCAGGCGGCTATATTCTGGAGCGGCACGGCAAGCCGGCGCGCAATATTCATGCGTTCCAGCTCGAAGTGGATCGATCCCTGTATCTTGACGAGAATTTGCGCGAGCCGGTTGCAGCCAGCCGGTCCATCGCGGAAATGATCCGAAATTGCTGCCTGATGCTTGCGGAGCAATTGTCCGGTCGCGACCAGCTTGAAGCAGCAGAATGACAGTTTCCCAATAAAAAACCACCTCGCCGGTAGGGCGAGGTGGCCAAGGTTCAGGGAGGTGGCATTCCAGAGGAATGCCGGTATTGATCCGATCGGGGGATACGGACCAATACATCCGATATGTGGGACCTGTCGGGATGAGTTGCAAGCCCCAAAAGGTGAAAATTATTATTCCCATTTTCCTGCCGCGGCCAATCCGGACGAAGCAGGCGATCCGGTTTTTTAAATCTGTACGGAAGGCGCTTCCGTAACTTGCGGCATTTCGCCGTCCCGGACCTGTCTTGCAAATACTTCGCGCATCAATTGCAGCGAGAAGAGATGGGCGTAGATCAGAGGCAAGATACCGTTCTGGCTGATCTTGCGGAGTTCATCGCCGCGCATATCGCGCACTTTCTCTTCGTCAACCATCCTGAAGCCGCGATAGATAAACGGTTTTTCGACGCCCGTTTGCTGAATGGAGACTTCTCCATCCATCAACAGACCCATTTTTTCCAGCTCCTGGACAAACTGACCTGTCCGCTGGCCTGCCTGCTCAAACTGTTCGCAGAAACCCAAGATGCCCTTTGTGGTTTCGGTGGGCTGGTCGTTGTCGAACAGGGCCTCGCCTTCTTCAAACTCGCCAACCGCTTCGGTTGTCGGGTCGAAACACAAGGAAAGCTCTTCTGCATCGGGACGCAATTTTGCGAGCATGAATGGATAGCGGCGGACATATGCGGGAACATAAGCGGGTTCGCTGAACTGGCCCTGGTCGTTCATGAAAGTGTTGACGCCTTCGTTCAGGCCCATGAGAATCAGGGGAACGCTATTTTCTCCGACTGAGAACACAATCGGATAGTTGCGCGCAGCGCTGGTAAATTCATCGGACGTGATCGGAATTGCATGTTGCGACTGCATGAAAGACGCATTGTCGAGTGGTTTGACCCTCCATTTTGCATGCTCTTTGGAATTGAGCGGAATCAAATCCTTGTAGAACATGGGTAGGGCTTGTGCTTGCGGCGTGCTCGCCATAATCAAATTCTCCGAAAAAATTATTGTTGATGCCGAAAAGTTGTCTTGCGCTTTAAGAGCCTCACTGACCTGACGCAAGGGGAACGAGTTTGCCCGGGTTCATAATGTTTTTTGGATCAATCGCCAGCTTTATCGCCCGCAGCATGGAAAGGCGCGCACCGGAAGACAGTCGTTCCAGTTCTGCGCGCTTGTTTTGCCCGATTCCATGTTCGGCCGAAATCGAGCCGCCCGCCGCGATCACAAGATCGTGGACCAGAGGTGTTATCTGTTTCGCAGCATCCCGCATCCATTCTTGTGCCTGAACACCCTCTGGTGCCTTGACGTGAAAGTGGACGTTGCCATCTCCCATATGTCCGAATGCGGCAATCTTGATACCCGGAAACTTTTCTTCAAGCACGGGTGACGCCTCGTCGATGAAGCGGGCCATGCCCGGCACAGGAACGCTGATATCATGCTGCAGCGCGGGGCCGCTGGCGCGCTCCGCCTCCGCAATGGATTCGCGGATTTTCCAGAAATCCTCAGCCTGTTGTTCGCTGGCCGCGAGGGTCGCATCTTCGATCAGGCCCTGCTCCATCGCATCGGCCAGCAGATGTTCGGTGACCGATCCGGGATCCTGCGCATCGGGCTGGTCACGTATGATTTCGACCAGCACATGCCAGGCGTGCGTCCCTGCAAGCGGCGAGCGGGTACCGGGAATATGGCGCAACACGGAATCGAGGCATGTTTCGGGAATGATCTCAAAGCCTTCCAGCGACTGCGGAATCCGTGCATTGAGAAAGCGGAACAGCTGATAGGCCGCGTCGGTGCTGCCCACTGCGGCCCAGGCCACACAGCGATCCACCAGCGCAGGGACAGTTTTCAAGGTCGCGGCGGTGACAATGCCGAGCGTGCCTTCTCCGCCAACCAACAATTGTTTGAGATCATAGCCCCGGTTGTCCTTTTTCAGGGCTGTGAGTCCCGCGTAAATACTGCCGTCGGGCAGCACGGCTTCGATCCCGGCGACCAGCGAGCGCATCGTTCCGTGGCGCAATACCTGGGTGCCGCCGGCATTTGTCGAAACAAGACCGCCGACCGTGGCGGAGCCTTTGCCGCCAAGCGTCAGCGGGAATCTTTGTCCCTCGGCGGCGAGCGCTTCGTGCAGATTCTGGAGAACCACACCGGCCTCGCACACCACCAGCTGGCCATCCGCTTCGATCGCCCGAATCCGGTTCATGCGGCGGAGTGACAAGAGGACCGACTGGCCGCTGATATCGGGAGTTGCTCCTCCGACCATACCACTATTGCCGCCTTGCGGTACGATGGCCACCGCGTTTTCGCTCGCAATTTTGACGATTGCTGCGGTTTCCTCGGTATTTGCCGGAGAGACCATGGCAACTGCCGCGCCGGTATAGCGACCGCGCCAGTCGGTCAGCCAGGGCGCCATGTCTTCGTTGGCAGTGGTAAAGCCCTTCGGCCCCACGACCGAGCGCATCTGTTCCAGCCAATTTGCTGCTTTGGGCATATTCATGTTCCTGCGTCGTGGCACCAACTCGACCATCTGACTGGTCCGGGAGGGGCAAATTATTCCGAGAGCAAGGAGGGTGGCCAACTCCCAGTTCATGCGATATTCAATCACAGCTGATATAGCGAAAGCAAGAGTTAGTTAAGGGATTATAGTGAGTCTTTCACTTACGGCGATATTGCTGCTGTCCGTGCCAGAAATGCACGCGATGCAGCCGGTGGAACTGTCGCCGGCAGGCAGGGCAATGATCTATGTGTCAGAGCGTCCGCTCGTCTATGCGCAGGTTCGGATCGAAAAACGGGTGATTATTCGCGTGCCTCGCCGGCGACCGAATTCTCTGGCTCCGATGGCGGATATTCTGGAAGAAAGCGCGCGCACAACTTATCGTGAAAAGAAAATCGGCAAGTGTCTGCCGATGAACAATATTCTCGGCGTACAGATGTTTGCCGATCGCTATCTCGATCTTGTGACCAAGGACCGGAAGCGAATTAGGGCGCAACTCGAGGACAAGTGCCAGGCGCGCAGCTTTTACTCGGGATTCTATGTGGAAAAGACCGGCGATGGCAAAATGTGTGCCGGCCGCGATATCCTGCATTCGCGTACCGGGGCCAAATGCGAGATTGAACGATTTCGTGAACTGGTCCCGGAACGCTAGATCAAGCGAGAAAGCTTGACAAATCCGGGATATGCGATCATTGCCCGGCACAGCCCGAGAGGCTAAGACAAGATGCAAGGGTGCATCTTATATTTTTCCGGAACCACTATGAAATTTGCCGATCTCGGCCTGTCTGAAGAACTGTTGAAATCCGTAGCCGAGGCTGGCTATGACGAACCGACGCCGATTCAAGCGCAGGCCATACCTCCCGTTTTGATGATGAAAGATATCATCGGCATCGCCCAGACCGGGACTGGCAAAACGGCGAGCTTTGTGCTGCCCATGATTGACATTTTGGCGCATGGCCGGTCGCGGGCCCGCATGCCGCGGTCGCTGATCCTCGAGCCGACCCGCGAACTGGCGGCGCAGGTTGCCGAGAATTTCGAGAAATATGGCAAGAACCACAATCTCAGCATGGCCCTGCTGATCGGCGGCGTGTCGATGGGAGACCAGATCAAGGCGCTGGAAAAAGGCGTCGATGTGCTGATCGCGACACCGGGACGGTTGATGGATCTGTTCGATCGCGGACGGATCTTGATGTCGGGCTGTGAATTGCTGGTCATCGACGAAGCCGACCGGATGCTCGACATGGGCTTCATCCCGGATATCGAATCGATCTGTTCGAAATTGCCATCGACCCGTCAGACCATGCTGTTTTCGGCGACGATGCCGCCACCGATCAAGAAATTGTCGGACCAGTTTCTCAACAATCCGAAATATATCGAGGTTTCGCGGCCCGCGACGGCCAATACTTCGATCGATCAATCGCTGATCGAGGTCGCTCCCAAAGGCAAGCGCAAGCTGATCGTCGACCTCCTGGACAATGAAGGCGTCGAAACCGCGATCATCTTCTGCAATCGCAAGACCGAGGTGCGTGATCTTTGCCAGAGCCTGCGCAAGGACGGTTTTGATGCCGGACAGATCCATGGTGACATGGACCAGAGTTCGCGTCTGGCAGAACTGGACCGGTTCAAGTCCGGTGAAATCAACATATTGTGCGCGTCCGATGTCGCCGCACGCGGTCTGGACATCAAGGGCGTCAGCCATGTTATCAACTATGATATTCCCTGGCATCCCGACGACTATATCCACCGGATTGGCCGAACCGGCCGTGCCGGTGCGACCGGCGTCGCGATCACCTTCATCACCCGCAGCGATGCGGAGCATGTCGAAAGCATCGAAAAGCTGACCGGTATGAAAATTGCGGTCCGCAAGGAGCGCAAGGCGAAAACGGACAAGAAGCCGGCAGAAAAACCAGCCGCAAAAGCTGCGCCGGCAAAGGCTGCTGCGAGCAAGCCGGAATCAGCAAAGGCGAAAGCGCCGCGGCAGGATGATGCGCCGAAGCAGGACCGGCAGGATGATCGGCCAAAGAAACCGCGCCGGGATGATGCGTCAGACAAGCCGGCCCGCGCCGCAAAAGTGCAGGAAGAAAAGCCGCCTGTGGCTCAGGATGGCAATGATGCAGATGACGGCTGGAACGGTCCGATGCCCAGTTTTCTGGGCGCCAAGCTTAACCGCTGATCTGTTGTTATTGCAACGTCAGGCTGTCCAGGATCGCTGAAGCCAGCGGGTCCATAGACTTGGCTTGGTCGACGGCATAGCTGACCTGCGCCTCCACCATTGTGCCATCGGGTTTGCGGAGCAGCCGCATGCTTGATTTCAGACCATTGGTCAAAACGCCGGAAGCGCGATATTCATTTTTGCCGACTGCGTTGCCCTGCATGGTGTCATTGCCGTCCTCGACTTGCTGCACCGCCTTGCTCCAGGCCGCATCTTCGCGATTTTCTACCCAACTGACCGCGAGTTTTCCTCCGCCTGCCGTTTCGGTGAACACCCGGCCATTGTCGTCGCTGGCTGTCTCATCGACCGTCCAGCCGCTCGGGACCATGATCGAGTAGCCGCGCAGGGCATTGGTATAGCTTTCCATGCTGGTGAGGTCGATTGCGGTATTCGCGCCCCCCTCTTCCAAGGCAATCGCTTCGTCACGGATGGCCTGGCTCGCGGCATCCGCTTGCCGAGCGAGTTCCTCGCTCGACGGAACGTCGCCGACCGCTTCCTGTTTTCCGCAGGCAGAAAGGAGCAGTGCGAGCGACAGGGCGGCACCGAATGGAAGAATTGGAAGCATGTTTTTCATATAAGCCAGACTTAAGACCAGCGGGGAGAAACATCAATGGGCATGTTGGATCGGTGACGGATTCCCCCTGGCCCCAAGGGCAGGGGAGACCTGTTGGATTTGGCCGAAAATGTCAAATCCAACAGAAGCTCAAAAATCAGGCTGCGTTGTCAATGCCCAGATCGGCCAGCTTGCGATAGAGAGTCGAGCGCCCGATACCCAGACGCCGGGCGACTTCGGTCATCCGGCCGCGATAGTGGCCGATGGCGAGGCGGATGACATCGGCTTCGATCTCTTCCAGCGGTCGCAAATTGCCGTCTTCGCAATAGAGCGTGATACCGATGCCTTCCGGACTGTTCATCAGATGCGGCTCGGCGTCTCCGGATTCGGCGACAAAGGAAGCAATCTGGGGAAATTCTTCGCAGCTCAGGGCATTGTGATCGCACATCACCGCGGCCCGGAACAATACGCTCTGGAGTTGCCGGACATTGCCCGGCCAGCGATAGCTGCGCAACAGGCTGAGCGCTTCGTCGGTAATGCCCAGACTGCGCAGGCCCGGCTGGAGCGCAAGGCGAGCCAGAAAATGGCGCGCCAGCGCCGGAATGTCGCCGGTCCGGTCGCGCAGCGGCGGAATGGTGAGCTGCACCACGTTCATCTGATAAAAGAGATCCTCGCGGAAATTGTCTTTTTCGACTTCGCGCTGGAGCGTGCGATTGGTCGCGGCAATGACCCGTACGTCGAGCTGGAAGCTGTTCGGACTGCCGAGCGGCTGGATATCGGAATGTTTCAGGAAGCGCAGCAGGCGGACCTGGGTTTCCGGTGGAATCCGGTCGACCTCGTCGAGGAATATCGTGCCGCCTTCGGCCTGCTGGAGCAGGCCGATCTTGCGGTCAAAGGCGCCCGTAAACGCGCCCTTTTCGTGTCCAAACAGGATCGAATCAAGCAGATTCCCGGTAATGGCGCCGCAATTGAGCTTCAGCATCGGCATTTTCGATCGCGGGCTGGCGGCGTGGATGGCATCGGCGATGACTTCCTTGCCAACGCCGCCTTCGCCTTCGATCAGCACCGGCACGCGCGCACGCGCGGCCTTTGCGGCGATCGCCAGCGCCGCACGGAAGGCGGGCGCGGCACCGACAATTTCCTCGAACGCGAGCGGCACCGAAATTTTTTCGCTGAGCGGGCGCAGCTCGCCGTCGTCCCTGGACGATTCGACGGCGGCGTTGAGCGCCTGCAGCATCGATTCGGGAGCGACCGGCTTGATCAGATAATCCGTGGCACCGGCGCGGACAGCGTCGACGGCTTCGGCAATCGATCCGACGGCGGTAAGCATCAGGATCGGCAAGGCAGGGCGCCGGGCTTTCAGTTCGATAATCAGCTCGGTCGCTTCAGATCCCGGCACCCAGTGGTCGAGAATGATGGCATCGAGCATCATCCCGTCCTGCGTGCCGAGCGTCGCGATCGCGGTCTCCGCGTCGCGGGCATAGATCGTACGGAAACCCGCGCGCGAAGCGAGCGCCGAAATCAAGCGGCATTGCGCCGGCTCATCATCGATCAGCAGCAGTAATTTTGTGCCGTTTAGTGCCATTTTTATCCCGATTGTCCCACAATGAAGCATTTTCATAGCGGCAACCGGTAAAGAGCCGATTAAAGGAGCGATAAAAATTCTATCCAAAATGACGGTGGGTAAGACTTGAGCCCCCGGTAATATAGGGTTACACCTCGCGTCAGTTTTACAAATAAGAAATTGGGGAAATCATGACTGTGAATGATAAATTGGGCACCGCCGAGGAAACTTACGGGAAATTTCTGTCTTTGCTGAAGGTCGGGACGATTCTGACGGCTCTGGTGACGATATTGGTGGTCATTCTCATTTCCTAACGGATTGGAATCTAGTGTGAAAATTGCGGTATTGAAGGAACTCGCCGACGGCGAAGCGCGCGTCAGTGCGTCGCCCGAAACGGTCAAGAAGTTCATTGCCCTGGGTGCGACCATGGCAGTCGAAAAGGGCGCGGGTGAATCCGCTGCCGTCGCCGATACCGATTATCAGGACATGGGCGCGACCATCGGTACCCGCCAGGCGGTGCTCAAGGATGCCGACATCGTGCTGGGCGTGCAGGGTCCCGATCCGCAATCGCTGAAAGGCATAAAAAAAGGGGCCTGGCTGGTCGCCGGTCTCAATCCGTTCGGCGAGCGCAAGCGGGTCGACGAATATGCCAAGCTGGGCATTGACGCGCTGGCGATGGAATTCATGCCGCGGATCACCCGCGCCCAGTCGATGGATATATTGTCGTCGCAATCCAATCTGTCGGGTTACAAGGCGGTGCTGCTGGCGGCCAACGAATATGGCCGCGTCTTTCCGATGATGATGACCGCAGCCGGCACGGTTTCGGCGGCACGCTGTTTCGTCATGGGGGTCGGGGTTGCCGGTTTGCAGGCGATTGCCACCGCCCGGCGACTGGGCGCGCAGGTCAGCGCGACCGATGTGCGCAGCGCCACCAAGGAACAGATCCAGTCGCTCGGCGCCAAACCGATTTTTGTGGAATCGGTCGAGGGCATCGAGGGCGAAGGTTCGGGCGGCTATGCCACCGAAATGAGCGAGGAATATCAGAAGGCGCAGGCGGAACTGGTTTCCAGCCATATTGCGAAACAGGATATTGTGATCACCACCGCGCTGATCCCCGGCCGCGCCGCGCCGCGCCTGATCTCGGACGCGCAGATCGCGACGATGCGGACCGGCAGCGTGATCGTCGATCTGGCTGCGGAGCAGGGCGGCAATGTCGAGGGCGCCGTCGCAGGCCAAGTGGTCGAGAAACATGGCGTCAAGATTATCGGTGCGCGCAATATAGCGGCGATGATGGCAGCGGACAGCTCGGCGCTGTTTTCGCGCAATCTCTATAATTTCCTCAGCGCCTATTGGGACGAAGAGGCCAAGCGGCCGGTGCTGCCCGATGACGACGAGGTGACGATCGGCATAAGACTGACCAGAGATGGCAAGGTTGTGAATGAGCGCCTTCTGGCGAACTAGGGGGTTAGCAATGGATTTTATATCAATTCTGTCGATTTTCGTGATGGCCTGTTTTGTCGGCTATTATGTCGTCTGGTCGGTGACACCGGCCCTGCACACACCGCTGATGGCGGTGACCAATGCGATCAGCTCGGTGATCATCGTCGGGGCGCTGATTGCGGCGGCGGCGGGATCGCAGGCGGACGGTGGGCAGACGGCCAAATGGCTGGGTCTGGTCGGCGTTGTCCTGGCGAGCGTGAATATTTTCGGCGGATTTGCCGTCACCGAGCGGATGCTCGCGATGTACAAGAAGAAGGAGCGCAAATGATGCGGAATGCATTGATTGGCGCGGCGGCGTTGCTGTTTTCCACACCGGCGCTGGCCTCTTCCGGCGAACCTGTAAATCCCTGGGTGGCAGCAGCCTATCTGGTCGCGGGCGTATTGTTCATTCTGGCGCTGCGCGGCCTGTCGTCGCCCGAATCGAGCCGGAAAGGCAACCGCTTTGGCATGGTCGGGATGCTGATCGCCGTGGTCACCACGCTGGTGACCCACAGTATCGCCAGCCTGCCTGAAATTGGCGTGGCGATCCTGATCGGTGGCGGCATCGGCTTTGTCACCGCGCGCAAGATCGCGATGACCGATATGCCGCAACTGGTGGCGGGTTTTCACTCGCTGGTCGGCATGGCCGCGGTGCTGGTCGGTATCGCCGCCTATCTCAATCCGGGTGCCTTTGGCATCCTCGATGCGACGGGAGAAATATTGACGGTCAGCCGGGTCGAACTGGGTCTGGGTGTCGCCATTGGTGCGATTACCTTCTCCGGTTCTGTCATCGCCTTTCTGAAACTCAACGGCAATATGTCGGGGGCGCCGATCATGCTGCCGCTGCGCCATGTCATCAATCTGGGTGTGCTCGCCGGGATTATCGGCCTCACCGCCTATTTCGCGATTGCGCCGACGGTGGGCACGGGACCGGTCTTCTGGACCATTGTCGGGCTGAGCTTCCTGATCGGATTTTTGCTGATCATCCCGATCGGCGGCGCCGACATGCCGGTGGTGGTGTCGATGCTGAACAGCTATTCCGGCTGGGCGGCCGCGGCCATGGGCTTCACCCTGGGCAATACGGCGATGATCATCACCGGTGCGCTGGTCGGATCATCCGGTGCGATCCTGTCCTATATCATGTGCAAGGCGATGAACCGCAGCTTCATCAGCGTGATCGCCGGCGGCTTTGGTGCGGAAAGCGGGCCTGCCGATGGCGCCGCCAAGATCGACCGTCCGTGGAAACGCGGGTCGGCCGAAGATGCCGCCTATATGATGAAGCAGGCGGAAAATGTGATCATCATTCCGGGCTATGGCATGGCGGTGGCGCAAGCCCAGCATGCCGTCCGCGAAATGGCCGATCTGCTGAAGGAAGAAGGCGTCAACGTCAAATATGCGATCCACCCCGTTGCGGGCCGGATGCCGGGCCATATGAACGTGCTGCTGGCCGAGGCCAATGTGCCTTATGACGAGGTGTTCGAGCTGGAAGATATCAACAGCGAATTTGCACAGGCCGATGTCGCGTTCATCATCGGGGCCAATGACGTGGTCAATCCGGCGGCGAAAACCGACAAGGGATCGCCGATTTACGGCATGCCTGTGTTTGATGTCGAGAAGGCCAAGACGATATTCTTCGTCAAGCGGTCGATGGGCGGTGTCGGCTATGCCGGGGTCGACAATGAAGTCTTTTATATGGACCAGACCATGATGCTGCTTTCCGACGCGAAGAAAATGTGCGAGGAAATTGTCAAAGCGCTATAGACGCTGACCTCAGTATATTTCAGGGATTGTAACTTTAATGCGTAAAATTGGCCTGATTGGCGGGATGAGCTGGGTATCGACAGCCAGCTATTACACGCGGATCAACAGTATCGTGCAAAAGCGTCTGGGCGGCTTTTCCAGCGCGCATATGCTGATCGAAAGCGTGAATTTCAGCGACTATGCCCGGCTGCAGTCCAATGACGACTGGGAAGCCGCCGCAGGTCTGATGACCCGGGCAGCCAAAAGGCTGGAGCAAAGCGGCGCGACTGCGATCCTGATCTGCTCCAATGCGATGCACAAGATCTATGATCAGGTGCAGCCGGAAGTGGGCGTGCCAATCCTCCACATTGCCGATTGCGTGGGTGACAGGATGGTCACCGACGGGGTGAAGACGGCGACCCTGATTGGTTCACGCAACGTGATGACCGAGGGATTTTATCGCAAGCGTCTGGTGGGCAAGGGCATCAGCCTGACGCCACCGGATGAAGAGCGGGTCGAGGAGATCGACCGGATCATTTACGAGGAGCTGATGTTCAATCAGTCCAAGCGCGAGTCCGAGCGGACGATGAAGACCTATATCACCAATATCGCCAAGGGCGATGTCGAGGCGGTGGTGCTCGGCTCTACCGAACTGGACCTGATCATCGACACCAAGGCGAATATACTGCCAATCTATGACAGCACCGAAATTCACGCCGATGCGGCGATCGAATGGATACTGGCGGGCGGCTGAGCCCGCTTTCGCCTGATTAACTGACATTCGTGTCAATGCCCTTGGCAGCGACGACATTTTGCGGCATTATCTTTGCTTCTTGGAGGAGAGATATATGATGATACGCAGTCTATTGGTTGCCACCGCGCTGTGCCTGAGCGCCCCTTCACTCGCAAAAACCGTTACCGTCGCGCCCGGTGCCGATGCCCAGGAACGACTTCAGGAAGCCTTGATCCTCGCCGAACCGGGCGATGTCGTAGAACTGGGCGCGGGCCGCTTTGATCTGGTCGACGGCCTGTCGCTCGATGTCGACGGCGTGACCATCCGGGGTGCTGGCATGGACCAGACGGTGCTCAATTTTGCCGGACAGCTCGGCGCGGGCGAAGGTCTGCTGGTGACGTCGGACCATGTCGTGCTGCGCGATTTCGCGATCGAGGACAGCAAGGGCGACGGCATCAAGTCAAAGGGTGCGGACGATATCGTCTATTACAAGATCCGAGTGGAATGGACCCGCGGACCGCATCCGGAAAATGGCGCCTATGCGATCTATCCGGTCGAAAGCAAGAATGTGCTGGTCGACAGCGTCACCACGATCGGATCGTCCGATGCCGGCATCTATGTCGGCCAGTCGGAAAATATCATCGTCCGCAACAGCGTCGCGCGGTTCAACGTCGCCGGCATCGAGATCGAGAACAGCATCGGGGCGGATGTCTATAACAATATCGCGGTCAACAACACTGGTGGCATACTGGTGTTCGACCTGCCCAATATCCCGAAACAGGGCGGCCGCAACGTCCGGGTGTTCGACAATATCGTGGTCGACAATAACACCCCCAATTTCGCGCCCGAAGGCAATATTGTCGCAGAAGTCCCGACCGGCATGGGGATCATGGTGATGTCGCATTATGAAGTCGAGGTGTTCGAGAACCGGCTCGCCGAAAATGGCACCGGCAATATCCTGATCGTATCCTATACCAAGGGCCAGGACGATCCCAATTACAACCCGAAACCGATCGGCGTCCGGGTTTTCGAGAATATCCATGGCCGGGCCGGCTACAAGCCCGCCTTCCCCGGTGGTGACCAGCTGAAAGCGGCCTTTGGCGGCGCGATTCCGCCGATCATCGAGGACGGCACCGGCGAGAATATCCTGATCGGGGACGATGTGGCGATCCTGTCGATGGGGCTGACCGCGCCCGGCCAGCCGCTGACCGAGGCCAAGCCGGCCCTGATCGAGGGAGCTACAGAACCCTTTGACGGCCGGCAGCTGACTCCGATTACGCTGCCAGAGGCGATGGAGGACGCGATCCGCTAATGCGTCTGCTGCTGTCTGTCTGCGCCGTTCTGGGGCTGGCCTTTTCCGCTGGTGCGCGAGCGCCGCAGCCGGTGGCGGATGCGGTCATTCTGTCAGGTGGTTTGCCGAAGCTGCTCTCCGACTACCGGTTCTTCAAGGATGGCGCCGGCTGGCAGCCGAACGACCGGGTGGTGCCCTATCGGCTGAACATGCCGCTGTTCTCCGACTATGCCGAGAAATACCGGTTTATCTATGTGCCGCCCGGCCAGCAGGCGAAAGCCGATGGTGACGGCCTGCTCGCGTTTCCGGTCGGATCGGCGCTGATCAAGAGCTTTGGCTACGAGATCGATGGCAAGCCGCGGTTGCTCGAGACACGGGTGCTGCTGCACCGTGCCGATGGCTGGCTGGCCCTGCCCTATGTCTGGAACGCGGAGCAGACGGAGGCCCGGCTGAAGGTGGCGGGGCAACGGATTCCGTTGACCTTCAACGATCCGTCGGGCCGGGAACATGAAATCGACTATGGCGTGCCCAACAAGAACCAGTGCAAGGAATGCCACGCGCTGTCCGGCGCGGTGACGCCGATCGGTCCGAAGGCGCGCAATCTGACGCATGGCGGGCAGCTGGCGGATCTTGCGCGGCTCGGCCTGATCGACAAGGAACCCGCCG
>TARA_R100001244_G_scaffold39766_4_pt1 | contig 48059 bp, 43 predicted proteins | sample TARA_R100001244 | Tara Oceans TARA_R100001244 (sample SAMEA2621564) | marine metagenome | biome: marine biome (ENVO:00000447); feature: mesopelagic zone (ENVO:00000213); material: "saline water (ENVO:00002010), including plankton (ENVO:xxxxxxxx)" | depth 790 m
TTTCATCCGGCACGCCATTTTTCCGTCCTTGTCCTTCGCACAACATTTCATTTTGCCTTCTTCGGTCTGCTCGCACTTGTGGCCGTCATGACCGCCCTCATGATGGGCGGCGAAAGCCGCAGCAGGGGTAGAAAGTGCAAAAATGGCAGCGGCTACCGGGAGGATATATCTGTTCATTGTCAGTTCCTTTTATGGTGGTTTAATTATAGCTTGCGAAAACGCGCTGACCCTTTGGGCCAAAAGCAATCACCTGATAGGGTTGCTTCATATCCTGATATTCCATGCCGGGCGAACCAACGGGCATGCCGGGCACCGCGAGGCCGATCACATGTTTCGGCTTCTCGCGCAGCAATTTGCGGATGACTTCCGCCGGGACATGCCCCTCGATCACATAGCCCTCGACGATCATCGTGTGGCAGGAGCGCAGTTCGGTAGGGACGCCGTGCAGGTCCTTGACCATCTGCATATCGGCATTTTCCGCTTTCACCTCGGCATCAAGTCCCTCCGCAGCATGATCCGCCCATTCCAGACAGCAACCACAGCCGGCGTCCCGGTACATCGTGTAGCTTGCCGCCTGCGCTGCGGTCGAGCAAGCCGCCAGCGACACAAGAAGCAGTCCCGCGGCGCTGGTTTCCCGCATGGATTTTGCAATAGCTGCGATCATCGTTTTTTCCTTTTCAAAGGGATCAATCTTGTCCTCACCGTTTCACCTTTTCAAACAGGTCGACAAGTTCATCGAATTTTTCTTTCTGCTCGACCGGGCTGCCGGTAGCAATCGCTTCGCTCACGCAGCAGGCTGCATGGTCTTTCAATATCTGGCTCTCGACCTTGGCCAGCGCGGATTTGACCGCCTGCACCTGATGCAATATGTCGATACAATAGCGGTCGTCGGTGATCATCTGGGCGATGCCGCGCACCTGCCCCTCGATGCGGCGCAGCCGGTTGATTTTCTGATCCACTGCCCCTTTGGCCATATTTTCCCTCTTGTTCTGGTACCCTATAGGGGTATATATGAACCCATGCAGAAATCCAAGATGAAATATTCCCGACGCACCATGATTGGTTCCCTCGCTGCGTTGAGCGGCGCCGTCACCCTGCCCCTGCCCGCCTGGGCCACCGGAAGCATGGGCAAAGGCCATGGCGGCGCCGTCCGCAAGGGCATGGACCAGCTTTCAGGGGCAAAAATCGACCTGCATATCGGCGAAGGCCGCTTTGTCACCGGCGGACGCTCCGGCCATGCTATTGCCGTCAACGGCACCATACCGGGGCCGCTGATCCGGTTGAAGGAAGGCGAGCCGACCTTGCTCTCGGTACACAATATGCTGGACGAGGACAGTTCGGTACACTGGCACGGGCTGCTGCTGCCGTTCCAGTTTGACGGCGTGCCCGGGGTCAGCTTTCCCGGGATCAAGTCGGGTGCGCGCTTTGACGTTCCGCTGACCCCGCGCCAGTCGGGCACCTACTGGTGGCACAGCCATAGCGGCCTGCAGGAACAGGTCGGCCATTATGGCCCGCTCATCATCGACCCCGCCGGCGCAGATCCGGTGCAATATGACCGCGAGCATATCATCCTGCTGAGCGAATTCACGCCAATGCACCCGCATAGCATCATGAAAAAGCTGAAGGTTGCCGAAGGCTATTTCAGTCGGCAGAAAACCAGTGCGAGTGACGATTATCCGCTGAGCACGGAAGAGCGGCTGATGTGGGGTCGGATGCGGATGATGCCGACCGATATCGCCGATGTCTCGGCCCCGACCTATAGCTATCTGATCAACGGCCACGGGCCGGAGGACGGTCTGGAGCTGCCGTTCACGCCCGGCGAACGCGTCAGGCTGCGGATCATCAACGGCAGCGCGATGAGCTTCTTCAACATCCGCCTGCCCGGCCTGCCGATGACGGTGGTACAGGCGGACGGTCAGAATGTGCAGCCGGTCGAAGTCGACGAATTGCAGATCGGTGTTGCCGAGACTTATGATGTGATTGTCACGCCGACCGAAGCGGGGGCTTTTGCGATTGCCGCCGAGAGCATGGACCGCAGCGGCATGGCGCAGGCCTCGCTGAGCTCGCAGCCGGGGCGCAAGGCCGCCTTCCCTGCCCTGCGCGATCCGCCTTTGTTGTCGATGGTCGATATGGGCCATGGCGGGATGGATCATGGCAGCCATGGCGCCAAGGCCGATGTACCAGCGGATTCGGCGACCATGGATCATGGCCAGATGGATCATGCAGCCATGGGGCACGCGATGCCGGCACCGGCCGCCACAACCGGCGGCGATGACATGGCCGCGATGGACATAAGCGGCGGCATGAACATGCGCGATACCAGCCTGTTACCCGCCAGCGTCAAGGTTGGGCCCGGCATCGACATGGTGGCAATGAACCCGCAGGACCGGACCGGCTATCCCGGGTTGGGCCTGGACAATGTACCGCACCGTGTACTCAACTACCGGATGCTGAAGTCGTTCAAAATGGATCATCACAAGCGCGCGCCGGACCGGGAGATGGAGTTGCATCTGACCGGCAATATGGAACGCTATATGTGGTCGTTCGACGGCAAGAAATTCAGCGCGGTGGGCGATGATCCGATCCGCTTTGGCTATGACGAGCGGGTGCGGGTGAAGCTGGTCAACGACACGATGATGGCGCATCCGATTCACTTGCACGGCATGTTTTTTGAACTGGTCAACGGCCAGGGCCATCATCAGCCGAAAAAACACACGGTGATCGTCCAGCCGGGCAGCAGCGCGACTTTCGATGTAACCACCGACGAGCCGGGCGACTGGGCGTTTCACTGCCATCTGCTCTACCATATGCACGCCGGGATGATGCAGACGGTGAGCGTTGCCTTTCCCGAAGGGGCAGCGTGATGCGGTTCGCGATTGCAACATTATTGGCGACCGCCACCGCGACGACACCGCTGATGGCGCAGGATCATGATTCGATGGATCACAGCACGCACCAGAGGCCTGCTGCGTCTGAAGAAGCGCCTGAGATCGATCACAGCCAAATGGACCATGCAAAAATGGATCATGGCGCGGTGGACCAAGATATTCCTGCCGCGCGGCCAACACCTGCGCCCAATGCCCAAACCGGCCCACCCAATGCTGCCGATCGTATCTGGGGTGCCGATGCGATGCGCGCTTCCCGCGAAGCCGTCTATCAGGAACATGGCGATATGCAGATGTTCTGGTTCCAGGGCGACCGCGCCGAATATCGGATGCGCGACGGCAAGGATGGCTATCTGTGGGATGTGCAGGGCTATTATGGCGGCGATCTCGACAAATTCTGGTTCAAGAGCGAGGGCGAAGGCAGTTTCGGCGAACCGGTCGAGCAGGCCGAAATACAGGCACTCTACAGCCGCGCGATCGCGCCTTTCTTCGATCTGCAGGCGGGTGTCCGGCAGGACCTGACCGGTCCCGACCGCACCCATGCGGTGATCGGCGTCCAGGGCCTGATGCCCTATATGTTCGAAGTCGATGCCGCCGCATTCCTGTCCAGCAAGGGCGATCTGACCGCGCGCATCGAGGCGGAATATGACCAGCGCATCACCCAGCGCCTGATTCTGCAACCGCGCGCCGAGGTCAATCTGTCGGCACAGGATATTCCGGAACTGGGCGTTGGTGCCGGCATCGACAATCTCGAGCTGGGCCTGCGCCTGCGCTACGAAATCGTGCGGGAATTCGCGCCCTATGTCGGGATCGAGCAGGAATGGAAGATGGGCGGCAGCCGCGATTTTGCGCGGGCGGGCGGCGAGGATGCGAGCGTTACCAATTATGTGGTGGGCGTGCGCTTCTGGTTTTGAATTGTCCAGCCAGGCCGAGACCAAATAAGGAGCAATCTACCGTTTTTTCCGGGAACTTGAGCCCGACTCCCGCGTAATTGCATCGACGCTAGGAGGAAACATGCTGCTCAAGAAAATCAAGACACCCGGCCTGTCACATCTCTCTTATCTCATCGGATCAGGGGGCAAGGCCGCCGTCATCGATCCCAGACGAGACTGCGATATTTATCTTGAGACGGCACGCGCCGAAGGGCTCGAGATCACCCATATCTTCGAAACCCATCGCAACGAGGATCTGGTTTCTGGTGCCCCCATTCTTGCAAATATGACAGGTGCCAAAATATTTCACGGTCCCAATGCGGAGGGAGACGTCGTCTATGCGGCAACCACCCGTGAGGGAGACCGTTTCGAAATCGGCCAACTCGCGATCGAGGTCATCGAAACCCCGGGCCATACCGATGATCATGTTGCTTATGCGGTTTATGACTCGGAATATCCGGACGGCGCTGTCGGCGTGTTCACCGGAGATGCACTGTTCGTCGGAGATGTCGGCCGGACCGATTTCTACCCGGATCGGAAACGGGAAGTTGCCGGGCTCTTGTTCGATTCCCTGCACAAACTCCTGGCTCTCGGCGATCAGGCAATGATTTATCCCGCCCATGGTGCCGGATCAGTCTGTGGGTCGGGGATGGCCGAAAGGGAGTTTTCCGCCATCGGGCATGAACGGAAAAACAATCCCCGGCTGCAAATCGAGAGCCGCGATGATTTTATCGAGGCCAAGATCAGCGAAAACCATTATCAGCCCCCCTATTTCCGGCTGATGGAACGGCTCAATCTGGAAGGTGGCGATCCTGCTCCGCGGGTGGCCAAGCCAAAAAACCTGAGCCTGTCGGAACTGGACGACTGTTCTGTTACCCATCTGGTCGATGTCCGCGATCCGATGGCCTATGCCTCGGGTCACTTCCCGGGATCAATGTGCCTGCCGGTCGGCATGATACCGGCATTTGCCGGATGGTTTATCGGTGAGGGTGACAGTGTTTTACTGATTGGTTCCGACGAAAGCGAGCTTGCCGCCGCAACAGAGCATCTCGTTCGGATTGCTCTCGACAATATCGCGGGCGGTTATACCGGCATCGTCCCGGCGGCGGCTGCAGGGAAAAACTTGGAGCAAATCCCGATGATTGAGACGGACGAAATCCGCAAACGTCTAAAGGATGATCGCAGCGACTGGACCTTGCTCGACGTGCGCGATGCGGATGAACGAAGCGAAATCTCAATTGATGGCTCGCAGCATATCTATGTTGGCGAATTGAACGAACGGTGGAAAGCGCTCGACAAGGCGCGTCATTATACATTGATGTGTGCCAGCGGCATGCGGGCGACGGTGGCCGCAGGTTGGCTGGCCAGCCGGGGATTTGAAAATCTCGATATTTACCTTGGGTCGATGGGGGCGTGGAAAGCCTCCCGGACGGAGAACTAGGGAACAATATTCGCAGCAGAAAGCGGTATCGACAAATTTTATTCCGTCGCCGGACGCTTCCGTTTCGTGCTCCAGAACAATTTTCCGGCCAATATTCCGAGCAGGATCGCAACAATGTCTGCCACAAAATCCATCCAGTCGGCGTCGCGTCCAAATCCCATAGCCAGTTGCAGAAGTTCTATGCCGCCGCCGAAAGCCATCAGCATCGTGAACAGGGCCGCACCATTGGTCCGCATCCAAAGCAGCCGGGCCATCATCGACAAGGTGAAAAATGCAAGGCCATGGTTGAGCTTGTCGTTGGCAAATACCGTCGGCGCGTCTCCGGCTGGCATGATCGACACGGCAAGAATGATGCCGAGCAAAAGCCAGAACAGGATGCGGAATATTTTTGGGGCGGTCATCGGGATTTGCTAACTGGCACAATATGACCTGTCGGTTAACATATAGAAATCGAATTTGAAAAGAGCCTCACTTTGCGGCCTGTTTCCCGGCTGCGATTATTCGGCCGTTGTGCCGAATCAATGGATGCATTCAAAATAGCCTGGAAATCAGTCCCCGCCAGAGCTGCGCGCGCTGTGCTGATGTAACTAAGCGGTGTAATCAATCCATTCGGCATGGCGTGACCTGCCCCCGTTTCCACTATCCAGCCAAATGCCACATCACGCTATCGGTATTTCACGCTGGTGGCCAGACGCACAATGGGAGGAGATTCGCCGGACACTATCTGCCTCGAATCTGCCATCGCATCATCGTCATTCGGAAGACCATATACGGCCCGCGATTGGCTCACCCCCTTGGCGCTCTCGATATTTTGCTCACCGTACTGGCTGTCGCCGTCAACACATTGTCTTCGTTGTAAACATGGCCTTCCATGAAGACAATTTTATAGCCCTCCTTTATCGACCAGCCTTCCACCCGTAACTTTCCCGCCCGGGTTGGTTCCAGATATGTGGTCTTTATTTCCAGCGAAGACAGGCCGACAATATCCGGATTGTGTAAGAACATCGCGTGGCTCATGGCAGCATCGAGCATAGCGGTAACAAAGCCGCCCTGGACAATGTCTATCGAATGGCAATAGTCTTTGCCGATATCAAATTCGAATGTGCAAGCGCATTTTTCAGCATCGACATCAACCAGCTTCCCGCCCAGCAAACGGATGAACTTGGGACTTTGCTGATTTCTCTCTTCGATTATTTGTTCTTTGTTTTTCATAAATATATTCCGCGCCGACCGTTGATGACGACGCTCCATTGACCTGAATAAGATTAAGTTATGGAGTCGATTGATTGAGCGCGTCTGCCCAAAGGAAGCATTGACTACCCCCCCTGCTTGCAAGCCCCTCGCTCAGTTCACCCCGCGATCATTGCCTTCCCAATAAGGCGCGCGCAATTCCCGGCGCAGGATCTTGCCACTGGCGTTTCTTGGCAGGTCCGGGATCACGTCGACCGTTTTCGGGACCTTGAAACCGGCGATGCGTTCCTTGGCCCAGGCGATGATGCTGGCGGTATCGATCTCTCCGGCGTCCGGCTTCGGCGAAATCACTGCTTTTACCGCTTCGCCCCATTTGGCATCGGGGATGCCGATGACCGCGACCTCGTTGACCTGCGGGTGGCCGAAGATCGCGTTCTCCACCTCCGCCGGATAGACATTCTCGCCACCGGAAATGATCATGTCCTTGACCCGGTCCTTGATATAGAAATAGCCGTCCTCGTCCATCACCGCCGCGTCGCCGGTATAAAGCCAGCCGTCGGCGTCGACCGTCTCTGCGGTCTTCTCCGGATTATTGAAATAATGCAGCATGTTGAGGCCGGAACGTGTGGCGATTTCTCCGATCGTACCGGGCGGGACCTCTTGCCGGTTTTCATCGACGATCTTCAGTTCGACGCCAGGCAGGGCTATACCGATGCCGCGCATCCGCTCGTTGCCGGCGGGGTCATGATCCTCGGGCGGCAGGATGCAGATGGTGCCGGTGGTCTCGGTCATGCCATATTGCTGGCAGAAAAGCGCCTTGGGCATGGTCTGGATACACTGGCGCAGCAGCTCGAGCGGGATTGGCGCGGCACCATAGGTGACGCTGCGCACGCTGGAAAAATCCGTGTCCTTGGCGCGCGGCCAGTTGACCAGCATCTGCAGCGCGGTGGGGACGAGAAAAAACTGGTTGAGCCCCTTGTCGATACAGTCGAGCACCGTGTCGGGATGGAATTCCGGGATCACCATCATCGTCGCACCATTGTAAAAGGCGATCGGGCCGATACCGGAGCCGGCGATATGCGCACAGGGCATGACCGCCAGCGTGCTGTCGCCCGGCTTCAGGTCGATCCAGGCATGTTCCGGCTTGTCCTCGACCAGCGGGCGCAGCTTGAACAGATTGTCGCTGGTCAGCACCGCTCCCTTGGGATTGCCGGTGGTCCCGGAGGTGTACAGTTGCAGCACGCCATCGGCCGGGTCGGTTTCGGGCAGCTCTCCGGGCGTGGTGTCGGCAACAAAATCGGCCAGTACCGGCAGATTTGTGCCGGACTTTGTGCAGATGATGGCCTTGGTATCGGGCGCTTGCTGCGCGGCATTTTTGGCCGTTTCGGCAAATTCCGGTTCGCAGATCAGCAGCGGTGCACGCGTGTCTTTCAACACATAGGCGACTTCCGGGGCGGCGAGACGCCAGCCGATCGGGGCGATCACCATGCCGGCGCGGCTGGCGGCGGCGAACAGGGTGAAATAGAGGCCGCTATTCTTGCCCAGCCAGCAGATGCGGTCACCCTTGCTCAGGCCGGCGCCGGTAAAGGCGCGCGCATATTCGGTAACGCGCTTGTCGAGTTCGGCGTAGGTGACCATGCCTTCGGCGTCGTCGATCGCGATATTGTCGGGGGTTTTCGCTGCCCAGTGAGCAATGGAAGATCCCATGCAGCGCCTTGTTTCCGTCATTCACCCGCTCCTTGTCTATTTTCTTCCTCGTTAAGCGGGCGATTAAGACATGGCAAGAGGGATGGGCTGGAGGGCCAACTTTAGCTCCTCCTTTTCGAAGGAGGGGCTTAACGGTGTTTCCTGTAGACCAATGATATATTGTTGGCCGGCATCTCGATCAGGCTTTCGCGCGTGAAACCGGTGCTCGTCGCCAGCCCATCCATATCGGCAACGTCGCGCAGGCCCCATCTCAGATCGCGACTTTTCAGGCTGCGTTCGAAGGCGAGATTGCCGGGCGCGGTTTCGACATCCGCGCGCAGATAGGGGCCGTAGAGATAGAAGGGCGCGCCCGGATCCAGCAGACTGGCGGCCCTTTCGAACAGGCCGATGCTGGATTCCCAGGGGCTGATATGGACCATGTTGATGCACAGGATCGCCGCCGGTTTCGGTACATCCCAATGCGCGGCCTGCGCATCCAGTTGCAGCGGCGGCAGCACATTGGGCACCGCTTCACGTTTCGTCCAGGCCGCAATCGACTGGCAACAGTCGGGATCCGGGTCGCTGGGCTGGAAGGTCAGCTCGGGGAACTGCAAACCGAAATAGACGATATGCTCGCCGGTACCGCTGGCAATTTCCAAGATGGTTCCGTGATCGGGCAGGATATCGCGCAACACCTCGACAATCGCATCGCGGTTGCGAAGCGTGGCAGGAGCGTGACGCTGTTCGCCGGAAGCGTCATCGTCGATCGTCCATGGTTTCGGATCAGTCATTGCTATGGCTCTCAAGTTGCGTGTGCGTCGATATTGGGATAGTGATCTGGGCCATGTCGAAACTGTTTCGCCTCGAAAAAGACAGCGCGCAAGTGAAATTTCCGCCGCCGCTGGTATATCTAGGTTTCCTGCTGAGCGGATTGCTGCTGGACCAGCTGAGCGGCCGGGTTCCCGACTTCATTCCGGTATCGCCCTGGATAATGATGGCCGGCGGAGTCACGATTTTGGCGGGCTTTTCTATCATGATCGCCAGCACAAGCCGCTTCAGAAAGTTGGGCAACAATCTTGAACCGTGGAAACATGCCAACCAGATCGTCAGCTCGGGCATCTACCGTTTCACCCGCAATCCGATGTACCTGGGCATGGCGCTGGCTTCGCTTGGCATCGCATTGCTGTTGCGGAGCAGTTGGGCTGTGATTCTGCTACCGGTCGCCCTCGTGGTCATCCGTACGCAGGTGATCGCGCGGGAAGAGCGCTATCTGGCCGCGAAATTTGGTGACGAATATCTCGCCTATAAAGCCAAGGTTCGCCGTTGGATCTAGTCCACATCGCCGGTCTGCTGACGTCGCCAGATTGCGGCGAGGAAGCTGCCGATCACGACATGATAGACGGCGGATATCGCGCTCGGCACCGGCGCAAGCGCGGCCTGCATCGGGGTGGCGAATTGCGCGGCGAAACCGGGGGTCGAGGCCAGGCTGGACCCGAGGCCGCTGTTCTGCATGCCGACCTCGATGCTGATCGTGCGGCGCTCCTCCTCGCCAAAGCCCAATATTCGGGTGATCAGATAGCCCAGGCCGAACCCGAACGCGTGGAGCAGGAATATCGCCAGCATCAGCACCCCGAAATGGGCCTCGATCAGCGCCTTGCTGTTGGCGATGATGCCACCGACAATCAGGACAACGACGATGACCGAGGCGAGCGGCGAAACAACCGCGATCTTGTCTGTCAACCTCGGCAAAAAACGGTTGAGCAGAACGCCGGCAATCACCGGCAGCATTACGATCGACACCATGTTGATGAACAGATTCCACTGGTCGATCTCGACATATTTTCCGGCGAGCAAACCCGTCAGCAGCGGCGTCGCAACGACCGCAACCAGCGTCGAGGCCATGGTCATGGTCACCGACAGCGCCAGATTGGCATTGGCGAGATAGGCGACGACATTGGACGCGGTGCCGCCAGGACAGCAGGCAACGAGAATCAGACCGACCGCCAATCCGGTCTCCAGACCAAAGACCATGGCCAGAACAATCCCCGCCAACGGCATCACGGTGAATTGCAGCGCCACTCCCGCCCCGACGCATTTCGGGATTTTTGCAATCCGGCGGAAATCGGTGAACGACAAGGTCAGGCCCATGCCAAGCATGATCACGCCCAGCAGCACGCTGACCAAGGGCTGGCCGAGCGGCCGGAAGCGGCCATCGACAACCCAGATGAAATGCTCGGGCACAAACCATGCCCAGGCTGTCCCCAAGACTGTCCACAGGGCGAAAAGATTGGTCAGACGGTGGATCACCCTTCTTTCCTCCCTGCGGCGAAGCCGTGGGGAGGGGGACCATCCGAAGGATGGTGGAGGGGGCCGGGCCCCTCCGTCTGCCGTTCCGGCTGCCACCTCCCCATTGCTGCGCAACCGGGAGGATTGAGAGTGCCCAACACCCTGCCCCCTTATTCCGCCGCTTCGGCAAAATCCTCCGGCTCCGTCCAGACCAGTGCCGGCTTGCGCGCGGCCTGCGTTTCGTCCAGCCGGTGGCGCGGGGCGAAATGAGGAGCGGATTTGAGCAGTTCGTCGCCGGCCTTCGCCCGCTCGGCAACCGAGCGGAACGCGCCAACGAACTGGTCGATCGCGGCCTTGCTCTCGGTCTCGGTCGGCTCAACCAGCATCGCGCCATGCACCACCAAAGGAAAGTACATGGTCATCGGGTGATAGCCCTCATCGATCATGCCCTTGGCCAGATCAAGCGTGCCGAGGCCGTTGGTGAAGCCCTTGTCGGAGAACAAAGCCTCGTGCATGCAGGGGCCGCTCTTCCCGAAAGGTGCCTCCAGTATATCGTCCAGACTGCGCAGGATATAATTGGCGTTGAGCACCGCATCCTCCGAGACCTGTTTCAGACCGTCCGCGCCATGGCTCAGCATATAGGTCAGCGCGCGGGTGAACATGCCCATCTGGCCGTGAAAGGCGACCATCCGGCCAAAACTGCTGCTGTGATGCTCTTCGGCGGTTTCCTCCTCGATCAGATGAAAATGGCCATTGTCCATTTTCTCGACAATTGGCAGCGGCGCGAAGGGCGCCAGCGCCTCGGAAAAGACAACGGGGCCGGAGCCAGGACCGCCGCCGCCATGGGGTGTTGAAAAGGTCTTGTGCAGATTGATGTGCATGGCGTCGACGCCGAGATCACCGGGCCGGACCTTGCCGACGATGGCGTTGAAATTGGCACCGTCACAATAGACCAGACCACCGGCGGCGTGCACCGCATCGGAAATGGCCTTCATGTCCGGTTCGAACAGGCCGCAGGTGTTGGGATTGGTGATCATCACCCCGGCAACATCAGGCCCCAGCCGCGCTTTCAGCGCTTCCAGATCGACCCGGCCATTGCTGTTGGCGGGTATATCCTCGACCTTGTAACCGGCAAAGGCCGCGGTTGCGGGATTGGTGCCATGGGCGCTTTCAGGTACCAGGATCACTTCACGCGCATCGCCGCGGGCTTCCAGCGCCGAGCGGATCGCCAATATGCCGCATAATTCGCCGTGCGCGCCGGCCTTGGGGCTCATCGCGACCGCTGGCATGCCGGTCAGCAGCTTGAGCCATTCCGCCAGCTCGTGGATCAGTTCCAGTGCCCCCTGCACACTTTCCATCGGCTGCATCGGATGGATATCGGCAAAGCCCTTGAGCCGCGCCATTTTCTCGTTGAGCCGGGGATTATGCTTCATCGTGCAGCTGCCGAGCGGGAACAGGCCGACATCAATCGCGTAATTCTGGCGGCTGAGGCGGGTATAGTGCCGCACCATTTCGGCTTCGGACAGGCCGGGAACGCCGATCGGGGCCTTGCGGTCGAGACCGCCAAGACGGCTTTCCACCTCAGGCGCATCCGGCAGGTCGACGCCGCTGCGGTCGGGCGATCCGGTTTCGAAGATCAAGGGCTCGTCGACCATCAGCGCGCGATTGCCGGTGTGGGTGGTGATGGCATCCTGCGTGGGCATGGTCAGATTCTCTTCCTGCTTGGTGGGGCGGCCTTCGCTGAGCATGTTCATGCCAATGCTCCTTCCAGGGCCACGGCCAAGGCCTCGACATCCTCGTCGCTGACGGTTTCCGTCACCGCCACGATCAGACCGTGGGCGAGCGACTCCTCCTCGGGATAGAGGCGACCGAGCGAGACACCGGCAAGGATGCGCTGATCCGCCAGAGCGCGCACAATCGGGCGCGCATCCTTGTCAAGAACCAGCGTGAACTCATTGAAAAAGCTGTCGTTCAGCAATTTCACACCGGAGATGGCTGACAACCGGCCCGCCGCCTGCACTGCCTTCTTGTGATTGAGCGTCGCCAGCTGGCGCAGGCCCTTTTCCCCAAGCAGGGTCATGTGCGCGGTGAACGCCAGAGCGCACAGGCCGCTGTTGGTGCAGATATTGGAAGTGGCTTTTTCGCGGCGGATATGCTGTTCGCGGGTGGAGAGCGTCAGCACGAAGCCGCGCTTGCCCTCGGCATCAACGGTCTCGCCGCACAGCCGTCCCGGCATTTGCCGGACATATTTTTCCTTGCAGCCAAACAGGCCGACATAGGGTCCGCCGAATTGCAGCCCGACGCCGAGGGACTGGCCCTCGCCGACCACGATGTCCGCGCCCATTTCACCGGGCGACATGATCGCGCCCAGAGCAACGGGCTCGGTGACCACAGCGATCAGCAGCGCCTTGTGCGCTTTCGCCTTCTCCGCGAGCGCGGCCATGTTATCGATACGGCCGAGAATATCGGGATATTGCACCACGATGCAGCTGGTATCGCTGTCGATCTGGTCGAGCAGCCTCTGGCCATCGGTGGCAGCGTCGAGCTGCGGCGCGTCATAGACCAGCGTGTCCTTGGTGAATTTTGCCATGGTTTTGGCAACCGACACATAATGTGGATGCAGGCCGGAGGAGAGCAGCGCCTTGCTGCGCTTGGTGATCCGTCGCGCCATGGTGATGGCCTCCCAGCAGGCGGTCGAGCCGTCGTACATCGAGGCATTGGCGACATCGACACCGAACAGCCGCGCAACCTGGGTCTGGAATTCGAACAGGGTCTGCAGCGTGCCCTGTGCGATTTCCGGCTGATAGGGCGTATAGGCGGTGAGGAACTCGCCGCGCTGGATTATGTGGTCGACGCTGGCCGGAACATGGTGGCGATAGGCCCCTGCCCCCAGAAAAAAGGGCATGTCGCCAGCGGCGTGATTCTTTTTCGCCAGCGCCTTCATATGTGCTTCCACCGCCATCTCGCCGGCGTGCATCGGCAAGCCTTGGACCGGACCGGTCAGCCGGGCTTCCTCCGGCACGTCGACAAACAGATCGTCGACCGTTTGCGCGCCGATGGTCGCCAGCATCGATTGCCGGTCTTCGGGAGTTAGCGGGAGATAACGCATTTTGTCTTCCTTCATTTTAGCCCCTCCTTTTCAAAGGAGGAGTTGGGGGGGGTTGATGCCGCTTGTCGCTTGCGCGCGCTATGCTGACGCATCGCCACCACCCCTTGATCCCCTCCTCTGAAGAAGAGGAGGAGAGATTGGTTACAAACCGTCGACGAATGCCTTGTAGGCTTTCTCGTCCATCAGCTCTTCGAGCTCTTCCTTGTCCGAGAGAGTCAGCCGGAAGAACCAGCCGTCTTCCTCGGCCGATGAATTGACCAGACCGGGTTCATCTTCCAGCGCCTCGTTGACCTCGATCACTTCGCCGGACACCGCGGCATAGACGTCGGAAGCGGCCTTGACCGATTCGACCACGGCGGCATCATCGCCCTGCTCTAGCTCGGTACCGACTTCCGGCACTTCAACAAACACGATGTCACCCAGCTGTTCCTGGGCATAGTCGGTGATGCCGACGGTCGCCGTGTCGCCCTCGACCTCGACCCATTCATGTTCATCGGTAAAATATCGGCTCATGGTCGTTTCCTCTTCCTGTCAATCTATGGCTTGGGTTTGCGGTGATAGTGATGCGGTACAAAGGGCATGTCGGCAACGGTGCAGGCAATTTTTTTGCCACGCTGCTCCACAGTAATCGCGGTGCCGGTCCGGGAAAGCTCCATCGGCACATAGGCCATGGCAATGGGCCGCTGCAGCGTTGGCGAAAAGCCGCCGCTGGTGACGGTTCCGATGGTTGCGCCCGAGTCATCGACGACCGCAGCGCCTTCACGAATCGGCTGGCGACCGTCGACGAAAAGTCCGACCCGTAATTTCGCAGCCTTGTCCGGATATTGAGCCAGCACCTGTTCGGCACCGGCAAAATCGCCTTCTTCGCGGCGCGCCTTGGACAGGGCAAAGCTCAGATTGGCTTCGACCGGAAGAATATCGGGGTTCATGTCATGACCGTAGAGCGGCAATCCCGCCTCGAGCCGCAGGCTGTCGCGAGCACCCAGACCGATGGGTCGTACTTCCTCGAGATCGGTCAGGGCATTGGCCAATGTCACGGCATGCGCGGCGGGGATGCTGATTTCGAACCCGTCTTCGCCGGTATAGCCGGAGCGGCTGATTCCCAGCGGTATGCCGTTCCATTCGAACGGTCCGGCTTCCATGAAATAGAGCTTGGCCGCATCCGGTACCAGCTGTGCCAGCGCGGCACCGGCTTTTGGCCCCTGCAGCGCGAGCAAGGCTGCGTCCTCCAGATGATTCAGCGAGAGACTGTCCGGCAACTGCGCCTGCATATAGGCAATATCTTCGTGCTTGGTCGCGCCGTTGACCACCAGATAGAGGTGGTGGCCGGTGTTGGTGATCATCAGGTCGTCCAATATCCCGCCATCCGGAGCGAGTAGCAAGGTGTAGCGGATTTTTCCTGGGGCAAGCGCCGACAGATTGCCTGGCGTGATTTTCTCCAGTGCCCCGGCCGCGCCCTCACCGGTCAGCTGCAGTTGGCCCATGTGGCTGACATCGAACAGGCCCGCCTCACTGCGGGTCCAGATATGTTCGGCCATCACGCCTTCATATTGCACCGGCATTTCATAGCCGGCGAACGGCACCATCCGGGCACCGAGGCCGCGATGCCAGCCACCGAGTGGCAATTGTTTCAGATTTTCGGCAGTTTCACTCATATTATTTCCGCATCGAGAAGACAGCCCGCAGCAAAGCCCTGCAAAACTGCCCCCTCTGTCACGGAACCTGAGAGTTTCATCCTCCTTTGCCACGGCTTCGGCGGACAGGTCCGCCATCGCGATAGCAACGAAAACTTACCCCTTCGGTGGGGCGCCGGTCATTGCGACCATCCACCCTCTTTCCAGAGTGCTTGTGAGACGGTTGCGGTCCGGTGGCCTGAGAGTTTCCGGGGCGGTTGCTCCTTCGGCGGCTTTTCGGTCTGTTGGGACAGAAAAACACTCTCCCGCAACGCCTCATGATACTTGCCCGAAGACAGTTGTCAAAAAGCAGTCTCTTGAGTGGATCAGCGGATGGTTGGAGTCAATGATTCTGTTGTGCAGTGCAGAAAATTATCGGCATCGCGCGAACAGGCTGCTGGCCCGGCACCTGTGCCGGAAAATAGCCGCAGCCAGTGCCCGTTTGCGGATCCGGAACTCCGCTGGCCGCCTATCCCCCGGACTGCATGTTCGTAAAGGCGTTGAAACTGGCGTCAGGGAGCAGAATTTCAGCAATATCGCGAATGACTTTCTGACCATTGTCGCCATTGGTGAAAATTACCGCTCCATTGCCGGTCACGGGATTGAAATAACCCAAGGTATGCTCCCCATCATCTCCGCCGCCATGCATTACAATCAGGTTCTCCGGTGTATCGTAAACCGTCCAGCCGGCGGTAAAACCGAGGCTCTTGGGGCAGAGTGGCAGAGGGACCCGGCCTTCCTGACAAATCTGGTATTTCAGATTGTCGCGGGGTATCCAGTAGGTGGCCGCACGTTCGCTGTTCACGGGATTGGCCATGACCCAGATCATGAACCGGGCATAATCGCCGGTGCTGCTCCAGACATCGTCAGCAGCATTCCAGTCGGTTCGGCGCGGCGCAAATACATGCTCACCGGACTTGGTCTTCGACTTCGCGATGCGGCCGTCCAGCCACGGTTTGTCGGTAAAGGTGGTCTCGGTCATGCCCGCCGGTTCGAACACCGTTTCTGCCACCAGTTCCTCGAGCGAGCGGCCCATCTTCTTTTCGATGAAGCGGGCAACATATTGCAGCCCTTCCCCGGAATAGCCGAATTGCGTGTCGGGATCATTCTGGAATTTCAATATGTCGTCGGTCTGATACCGCCAGTTTGGCAGACCCGTTCGATGTGTCAGAGCCAGCCGCGGAGTCAGCAGCTTGTGGCGCGGATCATCCTTGATGTCCGGATCAACCCAGTCGCTCGCCATGCTGTCATCCATGGAAAAAGCGCCGCTCTTTGAAAGCCGCACTACTGTCTCGGCGACGATCGATTTGGTCATCGATGCGATATTATAGAGGGTCTCGGGAGTCGCCTGCTTGCCCGGTTCCGATTCGCCTTCAGCATAGGTCCAGACCAGCTCGCCGTCTGCGATATAGGCGATTGAAACACTGGGCACGCCATTTTCCGCGAGCGATGGACCGGCCTTTTCAGCCACTCTGTTGCGCAGATCCCGGGCTGGTTCGCTGTCCGAGAGAATTTGCCCGTTGCCATCTGATTGCGCCTTGGGTTGCGCCATGATGTCAGATGAAAACAGGGACAGAATGCATGCCGTCCCAAAGAAAAATTTATTGCCCACGTATCGCCTTCCTTTATTGTATTGGTGTTGTATTACAGCAAGACAATCGAGTTACAAGTCGATTGGCACGCATTTCTGGATTGTCCGCTTACGGTCCGCCGAGCACTCAGACCATCGCCCAGATCGCGTCATTCTCGTGGACATGGGTTCCCGACAGCACGTTCCCCATCAGCGCCACAATCGCATCCGCAACATCGCTGGCCAGGATCGAGCGGTAGCGGCGGAATTGCCCGTGCAGCAGCAAGTCGAGCACCGGGCTGGCGGCGATGGCAAGGCTTTCTCCCAAGCGGCTATCGGCCACCCGCTCACCGCGCAGCAGGCCGGGACGGATGATATCGAGCCGATCGAATTTCTGCGCGCGGAGCAGATCTTCAGCCTCGCCCTTGGTTTTGAGATAGAAGCTGGAGGCGCTGCTATCGGCCATGGTCGAGGAGATGGCAATGAACTGCCGCGCCCCCGCCGCCTTCGCGGCTGCCGCCACGGCGCTGACCAGATCGCGGTCGACGGCAGCGAACTCCTCCTTTGATCCGGCCTTCTTCATTGTCGAGCCGAGGCAGGATATCGCGATATCGGGCTTGATCTTCGCGATCGTCGCCGGCCAGTTTTCCTGCAGCTGGACATGAATTTTTGCCTTTCCGACATCCTCCCGATAGGGCCGCCGCAGCAGCAAATGCATCTGCTCGTCCGCCCCCTGCCCGACCAGCTTGCGGGTCAGCAGGGAACCGATCAGGCCGGTGGCACCGACGATCAGGATTTTATCGGCCATGGTCTGGGTCTCCGCAATCTGGCTGTTGATTGGCCATCATAGCAGCGAAGACTGCTATCCAAACCAATATTTGCGAGACTCGCAAGATCTGGCTGGGGCCCAGCCTTCGCCGAGCGGGCGATTTCACCGCCGAACGGCAGGATCGCCGAAAATTTGCGCATGCCGGTTGCGGGCATAGCGGTCGGTCATCCCGGCCAGAAAATCGGCAATATGGCGGATTCGCGCCGGCTCCTCCTCGGGCAGCGCCGCAGCCCAGTCCCCGGGCATCAGCTCCGGTTGCTCGCGATAGGCGGAGACCAGATCGCCGACCATCATCTTGCCCTCTTCTGCTGCCGCCATCTGCCGGGGGTGATGGTAGAGATTTTCGTACATGAAGCCCTTCAGAGCGCGTTCCTTTTCCGCCATGACGTCTGAAAAACCACCGATCATCTGCCCCGCCTGCCTCACATCCGCTGGCGTTTGCACGTCCAGCCCGGCAATCCGCGCCCTTGTCGTTTCGAGCACATCATTGACCATCAGCCCGATTTGGTCGCGGATCAGTTCGGGCAGCAACCGGTCCCGCGACACGTCCGGAAAGCGGTCACAAATCATCTGCCAGCGATCGGCGATAAAGGGCAGTTCGAGCAGCTGATCCAGCGTCAGCAGCCCGGCGCGCATGCCGTCGTCAATATCATGATTGTCATAGGCAATATCATCGGCAATCGCCGCTACCTGCGCTTCCAGCGACGGCCAGCTGTGCAGATCGAGATACAGCGCCTCATTTGCCTCCGCCAGCGCCCAGGTCGGCTGCTCCACCGGTCCGTTATGCTTGGCGAGCCCCTCCAGCATCTCCCATGTCAGATTGAGACCGTTCCAGCGCGGATAGGGCTGCTCCAGCAGGGTCAGAGTGCGGATGGTCTGGGCATTGTGGTCAAAGCCGCCATGATCGGCCAATGCCTCTTCCAGCGCATCCTCGCCGGCATGGCCGAACGGCGGATGACCAATATCATGGGCAAGGCACAGCGCTTCTGTGAGATCTTCGTTCAGACCGAGCGCGCGGGCAAGCGTGCGGCCGATCTGCGCCACCTCGAGGCTGTGCGTCAGCCGGACGCGGTAATGATCGCCGTCGGGCGCAACGAAGACCTGGGTCTTGTGGCGCAAGCGGCGAAAGGAAATCGAGTGGATGATGCGGTCACGATCGCGCTGGAAATCGTCGCGCGGCCCCCGCGTGACATCCCGCTTTTCATCATGCAGCCGCCCCCGGCTTTGTGCCGGGTCGCTGGCATAGCTTTGCAAGGGGTTCATTTGGTCAGCTCGTTGACCTCGACACCATCGGCGCTGGCCCAGGCAAAGCCGTCACCGCCGCCCTTGCGATAGTCCGCTTCAAACGCCTTGGCCGCCTTGAAATCGTCAAAAGGGCCAACGACCAGCCGCCGGGTTTGCCCCCATGGAGACGTCCATCCCTGTTGCCCCTTGAACAGCTCCGGCTGTTTTTTCGTCATCCTGCGATAGTCAAACTTCAGCGCATTGAGATTGGAACCCGTTGCAATCTGTACCCAGTAGCGCTTCGGATGCTCTGGCGCTTTTGGTTTGACCGGTGCTTTTTCTTCCGGTTTGGCGACAATTTTCGGCCGCGGCTTGGCCGGCTCTATATCGTCGAGATCGACCGGAACCACCTCGCTCCTCGTCTCCTGCTCCGGAATGTCAATTCCCCGGATGATATCGGCGAGCGGCCTGCGCCGCGGTTCCGCAGCCGCCACAGCGACGGACGCGGACCGCGATTGCGCGAGATCGAAATTGATCAGATTGACAGGTCCGCCGGTGCTGGGATCCGTTGCTGGTAGCGTGACAGCCTGCGGTACAGGCTGGCGCTGGGCAGCGGGCTGACGACCGGCGATTTCAACTTTGCGCTCAATGCTCTGCGACACCAGTGCGGGTGGCTGGCCGACCCCGAGCGTCGTTGTGAATCCCGGAGTAGAGCTGCTGCCGTCCGGCCTGATTTCGGCGGTCTTGACGGGGTCGGGCAGGATTTTTTCTGGTGCTGACTCCGGTTTCGCCTGCGGCGGCGGTACAAGAGGCGGTCTCGCCGCCGGCTTGGCGCTGGCAAATGTCGTCGCGCGACCGGAGCGTTGACCGGTTGGCGGCGGCAATTCCGTTGCGGCCGCTTGCACGGCCTCATTTTTCTTCACACGCCGGGTCGATTTCCGTTCCGGTATTCTGCGGTCGGCTACACCGGGACGGCGGCGCGGTGACTTGTCCGGCATGGCCAGCACGCGAGGACGATCGCTATTCGGGCCCAGTGCCTCGCCGACCGGGATCAGGCCAGCGTCCGCTCCATCACCACCCCTGGCGGCCATTGACGAAGCCAGTTGCACGGCCGCGACATCGACACCGATATTCTCGCTGGCAGGAAAATGGCCAAAATGGACGGCGGCTGCCTTTTGCGCCGCCGTCAGCTTGGGCATGCGTTCAAAGAAGGGCTTGATTGCTTTCGCCATCCGCCGTTCCATGGTCTGCTCGACGATATCTTCCGCATCCTTCTTCCTGCCGTTCATGGCATAGATGAACGCGCGATTGCGCCAGGCATCACGATCGCTTTTCATGAGCAGCGGGTTGAGCTGGGCTTCGGCCAGATCCACGTCACCGCTGATCCCGAGCGAAATGGCATAACGTCCGATGAGCTCATCGGTACGGCCAGAGCGCAGCGCCAGTTCATAATCTTTCTGGGCATCCCGGTTCCGCCCGATCAGATCATAGGCAAGCCCGCGATCGGCGGCAATTTCGCGTGGCGATATGCCATTGGCAACCGCCTGGTCGAAATAGCGGAGTGCGCCAAACGGATTTTCCTCAGCCAGCAGCGCCCTGCCGAGTCCGGCTTTGACCCTGCCACTTGTGTCATAAATCTGGTCCGCCTTGGCCAGAAAGCCGATCGCCGCCCGCAAATCGCCCATTTCAAGCGCCGCCAGACCAGCATCGGCAAGCGCCGAGGAATCATTGGAGTTAACCGCAATGCGGCGTAGCGCATCCTGCAGATTTTCGCTGTTGGACTGCGCGCTGGATTGAGCAACGGCCGACCGGTCCGGGACAACCGTACCCGCCAACATAGCCGACAAGGCCAGCACAAGTTTGAATCTATGTTTCACAAAATACATAAAGGAAGGATTGGGCATGAAATCAATCGTTCCCGTTGTCCAGCGAGGCCAGTGGTGGCACGCGAAAGACAAACTCCCTCGCGTCCACCGGTCAGCCGGTCATGCCATATGACCGGGACCGGATATTACTGATTATTCTGCCGGTTCAAAAACCGCGGGATGTCGAGTGGATCGCGAGACTTGTCGTCATCGTCTTCGTCGTCATCATCGCTTTTCGAACCACCCCGAGTGAGATTGGACATCCGCTCGAACAGCGTTCCGCCACCCGTGGCAACACGGGGTGCTGGCGGTGTCGGACTGCTGGCAGGTGCCTCTTCTTCTTCATCGAGTTGAGCATCGTCACCCAGCACCAGCTCATCTTCTTCGGGAGCCGGTTGGGCCGCTGCAACACCAGGCGTCAGAGAAGCAAAGGACGGCGTCCCGACCATATCCTCGTCGTCGTCATCGCCGTAGGTTGCGACAGGAGTAACCGGCACTTCAGGAGCGGCTTCCACTTCTTCCTCTACGCTGGTTTCGGGTTCCATTTCGGTTTCGGGTTCCTCGGCAATTTCCGCTTCGCTGTCATCGCTGGCGATCGAGGAAGCAAAGCTGGACGGTGCGGGCGTTTCCTCGGCTTCTCTAGACGAACTGCCCATGGCAAAGGATGCCGGCGGTGCGGTCGAGGACATGCTGCCGTCGCTGTCGATGCCCGTGGCTACCACCGACACGCGGATACGGCCGTCCAGATTCGGATTGAAGGCACTGCCCCAGATGATATTGGCGTCCGGATCGACCAGTTCGCGAATATGGTTGGCGGCCTCGTCGACTTCCATCAGGCGCATGTCTTCGCCGCCGGTGATCGAGACAATGACGCCCTTGGCACCCTGCATCGACACGCCGTCGAGCAGCGGATTGGCGATCGCCTTTTCTGCCGCTTCAAGCGCGCGTCCGTCGCCTTCCGCTTCCCCGGTTCCCATCATCGCCTTGCCCATTTCGTGCATCACGCTGCGCACGTCGGCAAAGTCGAGATTGATCAGGCCGGGCATGACCATCAGATCGGTGATACCGCGAACACCCTGTTGCAGCACTTCGTCAGCGAGCAGGAAGGCTTCCTTGAACGTGGTATTCGGATTGGCGACCAGGAACAGGTTCTGATTCGGAATGACGATCAGCGTGTCGACATTTTTCTGCAGTTCCTCGATGCCCGCTTCCGCCGATTTCATCCGGCGCGTGCCTTCGAACGTGAATGGCTTGGTGACCACACCGACTGTCAGGATGCCGCGGTCACGTGCTGCCTTGGCAATCACCGGCGCAGCGCCGGTACCGGTGCCACCGCCCATGCCGGCTGCGATAAAGCACATATGCGTTCCGTCCAGCGCCTGTTCGACCAGATCGATGGTTTCTTCGGCAGCCGCACGACCGACTTCGGGGCGCGATCCGGCACCGAGACCTTGCGTAATATCCGGCCCAAGCTGGATACGCCGTTCTGCCGTCGAGCTGTTGAGCGACTGCGCGTCGGTGTTGGTGACAATGAAATCCACGCCTTCGACCTGGGCCGCAATCATGTTGGCAATGGCGTTGCCACCAGCTCCACCGACTCCGATGACCGCAATTTTCGGCTTCAGTTCTTCGACTTCCGGTGGCCCAATATTGATACTCATCTCACTGTCTCCCGAGACATTTTATCGTGCTGTAATATTTGTTTCATGCTTTGCACAAATTTCACGCCGGAATCACCCGAAAAGTTAATTTATTTTCATCAAATTTCTAAAAATTTCCTCGTATTGCCGACATCAGCCGCCCGATTACCGCTGATCCGCCATATTTGTGGACATTCTGATAGCTTCTCGACATCGAGCGCAGGTCCACGGGATCCTGCGATGCATAAAGCGCCAACCCGGCAAGACCGGCGAAGGCGGGACCACTATGGGCCTCGGGCAGCGCATTCAGTCCCGTCGGCCGGCCGATACGGACCGTGCGGCCGAGCGCAGACTGGGCATAATCGGCAATGCCCTTGAGCTCCGCCCCGCCGCCGGTGAGCACGACCTGCCGGCCAACCGGCCCGGTAAAGCCGAGGTCCTTCAGCGACCGGCCGATTTCGCCGATCAGATGGTCCAGCCGCTGGCGGATGACCGCGATCAGCTGGGCGCGGGTGATCCGGCCGTCATCTTCGGGGCTTTCGCTGGTCTTGTCGAGGTCAAGGTTGATCACGTCATGATTGTCGCGCGGGCTGGTGGTAGCCGACCCGTAAAAACATTTTATCCGCTCGGCCTGCGCGCGCCGCAGACCGAAGGACGAGGCAATATCGTCGGTAATATCGGCAGCACCGTAAGGCAGTGTCGTCAGGCCAACCAGCATGCCACCGGCAAAAAGCGAAACATTGGTCACTTCCGCGCCCATTTCGACCAAAGCCACGCCCAGCTCGCGTTCTTCCCTGGACAGGCAGGCGGTACCGGCTGCGATTGGCGAGGCGACAATCGATTTGACGTTCAGATGGGCGCCGCGCACGCTCATCTCGATATTGCGGACCGGCGAGGCTTCGGCAAGAATGACATGAATGTCCACGCCAAGACGATCGGCGTGCAGGCCTTTCGGCTTCTTCACCCCGTTAAGGCCATCGAGCGTGTAGAGAGCGGGCTGCGCGTGCAGCACCATCTTGCCTCTGGGGTCGATGCTGTTACGCCCGGCATCGAGCAGCAGGTCGATATCGTCCTGCTCGATCCGGTGCCCGCCCAGTTCGGTTTCAACCGAAGTCAGCAGGCTTTGCAGCCCACCGGCCGAAAAGCTGACCCAGACATCGTCGATGTTGGTGCCGGCAATCCGTTCCGCCTGTTCGACAGCGTCCCGAACGTCCATTTCGGTGGTCTCGGTGTCAGCGATATAGCCGCGTTTCACGCCCTTGCTGGCGCGCTGGCCGGTGCCGAGAACGGTCAGTTCGCCATTGTCCATCCGTCCGGCAATCATCGCCGAAATTTTCGACGAACCAATGTCCAGGGATGTGAAGATTTTATCTACCCGTGCCGCCATGATTCTAGCCCTTCCCCACAATCAATATCATCAAAAATTCGTCAACTCTCCGGGTCTACCGGCTCCGGTTTCGGCGGCATCCGCAGATAGGCACGTTCGGCGTCCCGCAGGTCGAAATGGACAACCCCGCGCCCAAGCAGACGATTGACGCCGTCCATTCGCGCGAAATTCAGCAGCGCCGCCGATGCTGTCTCCTCACCCTCCGGCAGGGCGAGCGTCTCGCCGCTGTCAAATTCCAGGTCCCAGCGCCGGTTGCCGATCCAAGTGGCACCGGTCACCATCGGGCGCAGCGCCGGTGCAACATCAAGCAACGCGTCCAGCTGGGTGAATTTCAGATTGGCCTTCTTGCCGACAATGACCGGCAGGTCGGGAATTTCTTCGCGGGTGATCGTCTCCAGCGGATAGCCGGTCTTGTCGATCAGCGACAGCTGGCCCTGATTCTGCCAGACCGCCACCGGCTCGCGCTCGATAATGTCCACGACCAGTGTATCAGGCAACCGGCGGGAAATGCGGGCGTCCTTGATCCAGCCATTGGCCATCAGATCGTCGCGCACCTCGTCGATATCGACCAGCAGCATCGAACGATCCTTCTGCGCGAGGGTGATTTCGTAGACTTTCAGCTCGTCGATGCGATTGACCCCGGTCACCTCGACCCGCTTCACCTCGAAACCGGCCTCGCCGACCGCTGCCGCGACCTCGATCTTGATGCGGTCGTTGATGCCGGAATAATGGGCAACGCTATAGGCGCCGAGAATGAACACCGCTACCAGTCCCCAGGTCAGGCCCTTTTGCACCTGTGCTTCGGTGACCGGCATGGCGCGTAAAATTTTGTCGAAGATCGAGACCTGCCTGACCTTGCGCCTCGCCTGTTTGCGCGGCTTGCCTTTCGGCTGCCGGCTGGTGCGTTTCCGGGTCCCTGTCATAGTGCTTCTCTCACGATTATTTCGACCAGCTCTTCATAGCTGATCCCCAATTGCCGGGCCTGTTCGGGAACCAGACTGAGCGGGGTCATGCCGGGCTGGGTGTTGGTTTCGAGCACGAACAGACCGGCCAGGCCCTGCTCGTCATCCCAGCGGAAATCCGTCCGCGACGTACCCTTGCAACCCAGAATATTGTGGGCACGCAGGGCATAGTCGAGGCAAGCTTTCTCGATATCATCCGGAATTTCGGCGGGGCAGACATGTTCGGTCAGCCCTTCGGTATATTTGGCGTCATAATCATAGAAACCCTGCGCGGTCTTGAGCTCGGTAACGCACAGTGGCTTGTCGCCGAGCACGGCGGTGGTCAGCTCGCGGCCGCGGATGAACGGCTCGGCGAGCAGCTCGTCAAATTCCTGCCATGGACCGACCGCGTCGCGGCTGATCGGATGGCCGTAATTGCTGTCGTCGGTGACGATCGCGACCCCTACCGAGGAGCCCTCGTTGACCGGCTTCAGGACATAAGGACGCGGGAGCGGGTCGGCCTCATAGAGGCTGGCGCTGGAGACAATCCTGCCCTTCGGCATCGGGATACCGGCGGGGACCAGCTGCTGCTTGGTCAGTTCCTTGTCAATCGCGATGACCGAGGTGGCGAGTCCGCTATGCGTATAGGGAATCTGCATCAGGTCGAGCATGCCCTGGACGGTGCCATCCTCGCCGGGGACACCGTGCAGCGCATTAAACACGACATCGGGCCGGATGCCGTCGAGAATGATCGCGATATTGCGATCCATATCGACCCGGCTGACCTTGTGGCCGTTCTTTTCCAGTGCATCGGCGACGCCCTTGCCGCTGCTCAGCGACACTTCGCGTTCTGCGGACCAGCCGCCCATCAGGACCGCGACGTGGAGTTTATTTGTCATGCCGCCACCTTCGGTTCATATAATGCTGGTTGCTGCTCAATCACATCTTCAGAGCAGCCTTCATCCCATGGATACAGTCCATCAATCGCTCCCGGCCAGACCAATTGAAACACCTCCGACAATTCAAAACCAAATTCTCGCCGATGAAACCACATAGATGAGTTGAAATATCCGTCGTCAATCTGACTGGAATGCACACGCCGCGCGATGCAGTCAAAGCCTTCGATCAAATCAGAAATCGCGACTCCTTCTGATAGCCCCAGGCCGTCTTCTTGGCACTGCCTAAGCGTTTCGTTGATCATGGAAAGCATCAATTCCCTTTTCAGGCCGAAGATAATCACCTCCGGCTGATCAACGGTTTTTCGAAATCCGACAGAATAGGCAAAATCCGGCTCAATACCCTTGTCATCAAATACCCAGTTAACCTGGCAACCATGTTGCTCAACATTATCGAGCAGTTTTTGCTCAAACTCATTTAGGATGGGATCGACGGTCATGCTTTCTGTCCCACGCGCTGGATTTCCCATTGCAGTTCGACGCCGCTGTGCGCCTTGACCCGCTTGCGGACTTCTTCGCCCAGCGCCTCAATATCGGCAGAGGTCGCGCCACCGAGATTGATCAGGAAATTGCAGTGTTTTTCCGAGACCTGTGCCTGGCCGATTTGCAAACCGCGACAACCGGCTTCGTCGACCAGTTGCCAGGCCTTCTTGCCTTCGGGATTCTTGAACGTGGAACCGCCGGTCTTGGTGCGCAGCGGCTGCGAGGCTTCACGCTCGTCGGCGATGCGCTTCATTTCAGCCCCGATGAGAGCGGGATCGCCGCTTTCGCCGACCAGCGTGGCGCTCACGACGATCGAGCCTTCGGGAAGGTCGGAATGGCGATAGGTATAACCCATGTCGGCAAGCGGGATCTTCACCCTGTCGCCATTGCGCAGTATCACGTCCGCACTCTCGAGCACGTTGCAGACTTCGCGGCCATAAGCGCCGGCGTTCATGCGGACCGCGCCGCCGATCGTGCCGGGGATACCGCGCAGAAATTCCATTCCGGCGATGCCCTGGTCGCGGGCCTTGCTGGCAACAGAAATGCCGGGAGCCCCTGCCCCGCACGAAATCCGCAAGCCGTCCGTTTCGATGCCGGCAAATGCCTTGCCCAGCCTGACCACCACGCACCGTATGCCCCCGTCGCGGATGATCAGATTGGATCCCAGACCCAGAGGCCAGACAGGCAGAGAGGGGTCGAGATCGCGCAGAAATTGCTGCAAATCGTCAATATCTTTCGGTTCGAACAGCCACGCTGCGGGTCCGCCGCTCTTGAACCAGACCAGCGGTGCCAGCGGCGCATCCTCGGACAGCTTGCCGCACGTTTCGGGCAAGGTGGCAACGGCGCTCATTTCCGCGCCTCCGCGATATTGTCAGCGAGAGCAGCAGCCCATTTGGTGATATCGCCTGCACCCAGGCAGATGATCATGTCTTTTGGTTTCGCCGTTTCCGCCAGCCGTGCTGCCAGCGCCTGTTCGTCTGCCACCGTTTCTGCCTGGCGATGGCCGCGCACTTTCAGTCCTTCGACCAGCGCTTCGCTGTCGATCCCCTCGATCGGGTCCTCGCCCGCAACATAGACCGGCGTGGCAAAGACCATGTCGGCATCGTTGAAGGCGCCCTGGAATTCCTCCATATGGTCGCGCAGCCGGGTGAAACGATGCGGTTGGACGACGGCAATGACTCGCCCCTCGGCACCTTCGCGAGCCGCTGAGAGCACCGCCTGAATCTCGACCGGATGATGGCCATAATCGTCGATGATGGTGATGCCGTCGATTTCGCCGACCTTGGTAAAGCGCCGCTTGACGCCGCCGAAATGGTCAAAGCCCTTGGCGATCTTGTCATCGCTGATCCCCATTTCCAGACCGACCGCCACCGCGGCAATCGCGTTCTGGACATTGTGGCGACCCGGCATCGGCAGTTTTATCCCGGTAATCGTCCTGACACCGCCGTCACGGTCACGGATCGCGACATCGAAGCGATTGCCGCCCGGCACCGGCGTGACGTTGACGCCCTTGACGTCGGCCTGGGCCGAAAATCCGTATGTGATGATCCGCCGGTCCCGGATACGCGGCAATATCGCCTGGACCTCGGGATGGTCGATGCACAGGATCGCGGCACCGTAAAACGGAACATTTTCGATAAATTCGACAAAGCTGTCCTTGATCTTGTCGAAGCTGCCATAATGGTCGAGATGCTCGGCATCGATATTGGTGACAACAGCGATCGTGCCGTCGAGCCTCAGGAAGCTGCCGTCGCTTTCGTCGGCCTCGATCACCATCCACTCGCCGGCACCAAGCCGGGCGTTTGAGCCATATTGGTTGATGATGCCGCCGTTGATAACGGTCGGATCAATACCGCCGGCATCAAGCATCGCGGCGACCATAGACGTTGTCGTGGTCTTGCCATGGGTGCCCGCGATCGCAATGGTCGACTTGAGCCGCATCAGTTCGGCCAGCATTTCCGCCCGGCGAACAAGCGGAATCCGGCTGGCGAGTGCCGCCTCCACTTCCGGATTGCCGCGCTTGACCGCGGTTGAAGTCACCACCACGGCGGTGCCTTCGACATTTTCCGGATTATGACCGATCTTCACGTCGATGCCCTTGGCGCGCAAGCCTTCGACGACATAGCTTTCGGCAATATCGCTGCCCTGCACCTTGTAGCCGAGATTGTGCATGACCTCGGCAATGCCGGACATGCCGATGCCGCCGATGCCGACAAAGTGAATCGTGCCAATATCAGTGCCGACGCCTTTCATTGTGCAACATCCTTGGCCAGCGCTTCCTTGCGCGAAGACAGCGGATTCGACATTTCTTTCTCGGCCTTCATTGCCTTGCCGAGCGGTGCTGTGCCGAAGCTTTCAACCAGATCGGCGAGATCATTGACCGCTTCGGGACGCCCGCATTTCGCCGCAAAACGAGCCGCATTCTCAAGCGCGCCGGGCTGCAGGGCCATTTTCTGCATCTGCTTGGCCAGTTCCTTGGCGGTGAAGCGGGATTGCGGGATTGCCCGCGCGCCGCCTGCTGCCACCATTTCCTTGACATTATAGGTCTGGTGGTCGTCCATCGCGCTTGGCAACGGAATCAGGATGGCGGGTCGGCCGGCGGTGGTCAGCTCGGCAATGGTCGAAGCTCCGGCTCTTCCAATCACCAGATGCGCCCAGCCAAGCCGTTCGGGCAAGTCGGGCAAATAGGTCGCTAGCTCCGCCGGGATGTCGTGCTCGGCGTATTTCGCCCGCACCCGCTCGATATCGTCTTCGCGGCATTGCTGGGTGATCTGCAGGCGGCGGCGCAAATGCATCGGCAGCATTGCCATCGCGTCCGGCACGACATCGGACAGGATCGACGCGCCCTGGCTGCCACCGGTCACCAGAACGCGGAAGATGCCTTCCTCGGACAGCGGCGGATAGGGTTCTTCGCGTAACGCGACCACTTGCTCGCGCACCGGGTTGCCGACGAGATGGACCTTTTCCTGATATTTCGGCTTGATACGCAGGACATCGGGATAGGCGGTGGCAATAGCATTGACCGAACGCGCGGCCAGCCGGTTGACCCGCCCCAGAACCGCATTCTGTTCGTGCACGATCGTGGGAATATCGCGGCTGTTTGCGGCGAGCAGGGCGGGATAGGCGGGATAGCCGCCAAAGCCGACTACGGCTGATGGCCGAAATGTTTCGTAAAGCTGCATCGCCATCCGTCGGCCCTTGAGAATGGCGCGGATGCCACCCGGCCAGCTGCGCGGATCCTTGGTGATCCGTCCGGCGGGGAGCACATGAACCTGCCCTTCCTCGACCATGCCGGGAATTTTCTCGCCGCGCGCATCGGTGATCAGCGCCACCCGGTGGCCGCGCAGCACCAGCTCTTTGGCCAGCGCATAGGCCGGGATCATATGACCGCCGGTGCCGCCTGCTGCCAGCACATAATGTTTCGAAAAACTCATACCGCTATCCGTCCTCGCTCGGGCCAGGCCGAGACATATTGTGAACGGTCAAGATACGGGTTCCGGCGGGTAAATGCGAGCAAAAGTCCAATGCCGATGCACAGCGCGAGAATGGACGAACCGCCATAGCTGATCAGCGGCAGGGTCATGCCCTTGGAAGGGAAAAGCTGCAGATTCACCGCCATGTTGATCAGCGCCTGACCGCCCAGCTGGGCAGTCAGGCCGGTCACGGCGAGAATGATGAAATTATCCTCTTCGTCGAGCAGACGCAGAAACACGCGGACGATGATCGCCAGATAGACGAGCGCGATGGCCATGCAGGCGAGCAAGCCGAATTCCTCGCCGATGACCGAGAATATATAGTCGGTATGGGCCTCTGGCAGCTTGAACTTGGCGGTACCGAGTCCGGGTCCGGTACCGAGCAGGCCGCCGCCGGTCAACGCCTTGTGGGCGAACATCACCTGGTCATATTCGCCGCCGCCAAACAGCCACGCATTGATCCGCTGGGTCGCTACGGGATAGAGGAAATAGGCCCCGACCAGCCCGCCTACGCCCGCGGTACCGATCGCCGCGATCAACCGCGCGGAAAGCCCGGATACAGTCATCACGGCAAACCAGATGCCGCAAATCAGGATAGTCTCGCCGAGATTGGGTTGCATCATCATCAAAATGGCGATGATGCCGGTGAGGATGACCGATAATGAAATCACCGGCAGGGCCGGATCCTTGATCCGCAGCGACAGCAGCCAGGCCAGTGCCACCGCATATAGCGGCTTGAGAAACTCGCCTGGCTGGATCGTGGCGAAGCCATAACCGATCCAGCGCTGTGCGCCGTTGACCGATTTGCCGAAAATAGGGACCAGAAACAGCAGAATGAAGGCAGCGACGGCAGCCAGGATGGCGAAGCGCCGGGCCTGTTCCTTTGGCAGCATCGAAATCACCAGCATTGCCGGGACGCCAACGATCACCCAGCCAAGCTGCCGGTAAAAATAATAGAGCGGCTCGACCGTAACCGCAGCGGTGCTTTGTTTCAGCGCGGTCACCGGGGACGCGGCCGCAACGGCGATCAGTCCGATCGCAATCAGGGTCAGGATCAGCCCGAGCAACACCCGGTCCAGTTCCCAGAACCAGATCGCCAGCGGCGACCGGTCGCTGCGCCCGAGACGGGATTGCAGCTGGAAGCGCTTCTTCTTGAGGCCGACCGCGATTTCCGGATTCGGACCGGCTGGCTGTTCGGATGCGCTCATTGCTTTGCTTCCCTCTTCTCAGAACCGATCAGATCGTTCTCGATCACCGAAGTCACCGCGCAGCGGAAACAATTGCCGCGTGCTTCGAAGTCCCGGAACTGGTCGAAGGAGGCACAGGCCGGTGACAGCAATATCACGTCACCGGGCTCGGCGTTGGCCGCCGCCCGCTGTACAGCGGTCAGCATCATCTCGCAGGATTCAACCGGAACATGGTCGGCCAGCAATTTTCCGAACAGCGGTCCGGCTTCGCCAATGGTATAGGCACGAACGACATTCGGGTAATAGGGCTCGCACTCTTCCAGGTTGTCACTCTTGGGCAGGCCGCCCAATATCCAGTGGATTTTCGGATAGGCACCGAGTGCCGGACCGGTCGAAGCCGGATTGGTCGCCTTGCTGTCGTTGACGAACAACACTCCCCGGGATTCGGCGATGCGTTCCATGCGGTGCGGCAGGCCGTTGAAGGACGCCAGCGCGGGACGCCACTGCGCTTCGACAATGCCCAGCGCCTCGACGGTAGCGATGGCCGCTATCGCATTTTGTAGATTGTGGGGACCTTGCAGCGACGGCCAATCCGGTTGCCCGGCAATATCCGCGGAACTGGTGTCGACTATGTTGTTTACCCGGCCGAGGTCGCGCAGTCCGTGCAAAGCGAGTTGGGTCTTTTCATCGTTGCTGGCAAAAATCGCGTTGTGGTCGGAACCCAGCATATCGAACAGGCGCGCCTTAGAGGCGGCATAGGCATCGAACCCGTCGTAGCGATCGAGATGGTCGGGACTGATGTTGAGCAGCAGCGCGACATCGCAGTCGAGGCTATTGGTCAGACCAATCTGGTAACTCGACAGTTCCAGCACATAGACGCCACCCTCGGGCAACGGTTCCTGCGACAGGATCGGCGCCCCGATATTGCCGCCCATTACCACCGGCATGCCGGCACTGGCCAGGATATGGTGAACGAGAGCGGTGGTTGTAGATTTGCCATTGGTGCCGGTGATGCCGACAACCCGGTGGGCCGGCAGCGATGCACGGGCTTGGGCAAACAATTCGATATCGCCGATGATCGGCACGTCGTCGGCCATCGCCTTGCGCGCGATGGGATGGCTGTTGAGCGGCACGCCGGGTGAGACAACAATCGCGTCATAGCCGGCCAGATCGCTTTCCAGAGGGTCGCCAATCACGGCCTTGTCCGCAACGCTCTCCCGCAATTCTTCCCGATTGTCCCATGCCAGCACTTCGGCTCCGCTCGCATGCAGGCTTTCCAGCACCGCCATGCCGGACCGGGCCAGTCCGAGGATGGCATAGCGCTTTCCGGCAAAGGCGGGGGATATGATCATCTCAGTTTCAACGTTGCCAATCCGGCAAGCGCGAGCACCAGACTGATGATCCAGAAACGGATCACAATGGTGGATTCGGACCAGCCAAGCTGCTCGAAATGGTGGTGGATCGGGGCCATGCGGAAAACGCGGCGGCCGGTGCGCTTGAAGAAGAACACCTGGACGATGACCGAAACCGCTTCAAGGACGAAGAGACCGCCGACCAGCGCCAGCACGATTTCATGATGGATCGATACGGCGATCGCGCCGAGCGCGCCGCCGAGTGCCAGACTGCCGGTATCGCCCATGAAAACCGCTGCCGGCGGCGCATTGAACCACAGAAACGCAAGGCAGGCGCCGATTACGCAGGCGCAGAAAATTGCCAGTTCTCCGGCTCCGCGCACAAACGGGATGCCCAGATATTCGGAAAAGACGGCGTTGCCGGAGAGATACACGAGAACCAGGAAGGTGGCGCTGGCTATAACGACCGGCATCGTCGCCAGACCATCGAGACCGTCAGTCAGGTTGACCGCGTTGCCCGCCCCGACAATCACGAACATCGCAAAGGGAATATAGAAATAGCCGAGGTCGATCTGGACGTCGTTGAAGAAGGGCACGTAAAGGCTGGTGCCGATCTGCTGGACGATCAGCCAGGTGGCAAAACCGGCAACAGCAAATTCGAGAAGCAGCCGGACCCGTCCCGGAACGCCCTTGTGACTGGCTTTGCGGACCTTGTCATAATCATCCATGAAGCCGATGGCCCCGAACCCGAGCGTGACAAAAATGCAGGCCCAGACGAAGATATTGCTGAGATCCATCCAGAGCAGCAGCGACAGCACCACCGAAATCAGGATCATCAGTCCGCCCATGGTCGGTGTGCCTGCCTTTTTGAGATGGGTGATCGGACCATCCTCGCGGATCGGCTGTCCCTTGCCCTGCCGCATGCGCAGCATGTTGATGAACTTGGGTCCGATCAGCAGGCCGATGAACAGGGACGTCGACACGGCGGCACCGGAGCGAAAGCTCAGGTAGCGAAAGACATTGAAAATGCCTTCGAATTCAAGCCATTGGGCCAGCAAATAAAACATCAATACTCCCCGCTTGCCAGCGCGGAAACCGCGGAGGAAAGCCCCAGATAATTTGAACCCTTGACCAGCAGGATATCCCCGTCGCTGAGCAATTTTGCGACCTCGGTCAGCGCCTCCGAAGCGTTGGCGGCATGTGACATTTTGACGCCCCGATCAAGGCCCTGTTCCAGTTTCGCGGCAGTATGTGCCATATCGTCGCCGACCAAGATGATGGCTTCGGCACCGGACGCCAGAATATCGTCGGCCAGGGCGGTGTGATAACGGGCTGATTGCTCGCCCAGCTCCCCCATTGCTCCCAGCAGGACTATCTTGCGACCGGCATTTTTTTCGCCGGAAAAATGGCGTAGCGTGGCCTTCATCGATGCCGGATTGGCATTGTAGCTTTCGTCGACCACCGTCGCCGTGCCACCGGATTTGAGCGCGACCATATGGCGACGCCCGCGACCGTCGATGCCGCTCATTTCCGCCAGCGCAAGACCGGCTGCAGCGAGATCGCCGCCAACGGCACGCACAGCGGCGAGAATGGCGAGCGAATTGGACACCCAGTGCAGCCCCGCTTCCGCGATCGTGAAGCAGAGGCTTTGATTGTCAATCCTGGCGGTGACCAGCGAGCCCCCGCGGGGCGCAGAGACAATATCAATCGCGCGCACGTCCGCACCAGCTTCAAAGCCGAAGGACAGAACAAGGGCGGCGTGACGTTCCGCCTTTTTCTTGAGCCGCTGATAATGGGGACTGTCGTGCGGGATGATCGCGGTGCCGTCTGACACCAGGCCTTCGAAAATTTCGGCCTTGGCATCGGCAATCCCCGCCTCGCCATTGGCAAAATTACCGATATGGGCCGGCGCGATAGCGGTAATGATCGCGGCATGCGGTCGCACCAGTCGGGTCAGCGCCGACAGTTCATGGGCGTGGTTCATGCCCATTTCGAATATGCCATATTGCGTGTCCTGCGGCATGCGCGAGAGGCTGAGCGGGACACCGACATGGTTATTATAGCTTTTCACCGAACGGTGCGCCTTGCCCAGGGAACACCGGTCGAGCGCAGCATATAAAGCTTCCTTGGTACCGGTCTTGCCAACCGAACCGGTCACCCCGATGATTTTGGCATCGGTGCGGGTCCGTGCTGCAGTCGCCAGCGCGTCGAGCGCCCGGGCGGTATCGGACACCAGAATATGGGGACCATCAACCGGCTGGCTGACGATCGCACCGGACGCGCCCGAGGCGAAGGCCTGTTCGACGTGAAGATGGCCGTCGCTATGCTCGCCCTTCAAGGCGACGAACAGGTCGCCCGGGCCGATTTCGCGCGAGTCAAAGGCCACACCATTCACCGAGAACGCATTGCTCGCCTGACCCGAAGTCGCGTCCGCTATTGCTGCGGATGTCCACAGGACGCTCATAGCGCCTGCGCTCCAGCGCATTCTCTGGCTACGTCGACATCGTCAAAAGGAATGATCCGGTCGCCGACGATCTGTCCCTGTTCGTGGCCCTTGCCCGCGAGCAGGATGATATCCTGCGGACCGGCCATGCCGATCGCCTTGGCAATAGCCGCGCGCCGGTCGGCAACATCCTCGGCGCCGATTGCACCAGCAAGGATTTCCGCACGGATGGTCGCCGGTTCCTCGCTACGCGGATTGTCATCGGTGACAATCACGTGATCCGACATCTCTATCGCGATCCGGCCCATTTCGGGCCGCTTGCCCTTGTCCCGGTCACCGCCCGCACCGAAGACGGTGATCAGGCGGCCTGACACATGGGGCCGCAGCGCCTGAATCGCCGCGCGCAGAGCCTCTGGCGTATGGGCATAGTCGACATAGACGGGCGCACCGGCGCGGGTAATGACGGCCCGCTCCATGCGGCCACGCACCGGCTGTACCCGCTGCATATGATCGAAAATATTTTCCAGCTGTCCGCCCGTCGCCATCACAATGCCTGCGGCGCACAGGATATTGGCAGCCTGATAGGCACCGATCAGCGGCAGCGCGATGCGGTGGGTCTTATCCTGCGCCTTGACCATCAGGACCTGGCCCAGATGGGTCGGCGTCTGCGATACCAGCCGGAGCGCCTCGCCCCTTTCCCCCACCGTCAACAGTTCGAGCCCGCGATCCGTCGCATGCTTTATCACCTTTTCCGACCACGGATCATCGTCGGCCCAGACGACCGCCGCTCCGTCGCTTCCGACAACCTCGTCAAACAGCCGCATCTTGGCTTCGAAATAGCTGTCCATATCGCCATGATAATCGAGATGGTCGCGACTCAAATTGGTAAAAGCTCCGACCTGCACCGGCAGGCCTTCGATACGATATTGTGACAGTCCATGGCTCGATGCTTCAAAAATCGCGTGGCTGACCCCTTCGCGCGCCAGACCGGACATGTTGGACAGAAAGGTCACGATATCCGGTGTTGTCAGACCGGTTTTGACCTGATCATCGGCGGTGGTGACACCCAGCGTCCCGATCGAGGCGCTGTTAAATCCATCCATCCGCCACAACTGGCGGGTAAGCTCCGCGATCGATGTCTTCCCGTTGGTGCCGGTCACGGCGGCCACATGGGCCGGTGTCGGCGTAAAATAGCGCGCGGCCATCTGCGCAAACAACCGCCGGGGCTCATCATCAGCAATATGGACGGCGCCCTCGACCGGCGCCTCCGGATGGGCGACGATCGCTATCGCGCCGGCCTTGACCGCCGCTTCGATAAAATTCTCTCCATTGAATTTCGTGCCGCGGAATGCACCGAATATATTGCCCGGCGCGATCTTGCGATGATCGATCGCAAAGCCGGTGATATTCTGCTCTCCGGCATCGCCATCAAGGCCCGGGACAAGACTATTCAGTCGCATGGCTTTGCTCTTCGGACGCGGATTTGGGTTTCCACAGCAACGGCGTCAGTTCTGACACATCGACATCGCGATGTTCGTCGGGAATGATCCCGAGCATCGGACCGACACGCGATACCAGCTTGCGCACGATCGGTGCCGCGGTCCAGCCTGCGGTGCGCTGGAAAGAGGTTTCTGCGGTTCCCTGCGGTTCATCGAGCATGGCGATAACCACATAGCGCGGATTGTCCATCGGAAAGGCTGCGGCAAAGGTCGATACCAGCGATGTCTTGTTATAACCGCCTTCCGAGGGTTTTTCTGCCGAACCGGTTTTGCCACCAACCCGGTAGCCCGCCGCATCGGCTTTGCGACCGGTACCATCCGCGACAATCATCCGGAGCAGCTGACGCATCCGGGCGCTGGTTGCGGCCTTGAACACCCGGCGCCCTTTGGCCTCCTTGCCCGGCTCAACCTTCAGCAAGGTTGCCGGACGCCATATTCCACCGTTGACCATGGCCGCATAGGCGCTGGCAAGATGCAGCGGGGTAACGGCGATGCCATGCCCGTAAGCGACGGTCATATTGGTCACCCGCCCCCAGTTCCGCGGCCACAGCGGCTTGCCCCGTTCAAACAGTTCTATATGGGGACGTTCGTCAAAACCCAGACGGCGGAACATTTCTTCCATGGCTTTCTGGCCAAGATTGTCCGCTATCCGCGCCGTGACAATGTTGGAACTGTGGACCAGCGTTTCCGGCACATTCAGATAGCGCCCCTGGCTATGGTCGTCCTTGATTGTGAAGCCGCCAATCTTGATCGGTTCCATCGCGTTGTAGCGGACCGCCAAGTCGGTGACGGTACCGGCGTCAAGCGCAGCGGCAATGGTCAGCGGCTTGAACGTTGACCCCAGCTCAAACACGCTCTGCGTCACTTCGTTATTCTGATGCTTCATCGTCGCCCGGCGAATCTTGTTCGGATCGAACAACGGCAGGGAGGCAAGCGCCATGACTTCCCCGGTTTCCACATCCAATATGATTCCCGCCGCACCGCGCGCTTCGGTCATCAGCATGGCATCCTGCAGCTCGCTTTCCAGCGCCGCCTGCGCCCGGCTGTCGATCGACAGTATCGCGGGAGTACCACGCAGGTTCGGTGCGACGAGGCGTTCGTTCAGCGCACGTTCCATGCCCATCACACCGTCGCCGTCGGCGTCGACATAGCCCAGCACATGCGCCGCCAGTTCGCGCTGGGGATAGAGGCGTTCATCCTCGCGCGGAAATTCGATACCGATTTCTCCCAGCGCGTGGATTTGCTTTACCTCTTCGGGCAGCGCCCTGCGGCGGAGATAGGTTGGATGGGAGCCGTTCAGCTTTTCCAGGAATCGTGCAGCGCTGGTGTCCGGAAAAATCGAGGCCAGTTGCCGTGCCAGCACTTCCTTGTCACCGAGCACCCGGGCCGGAACCACACGAACGGCATAGCCCCGCATCGTTCGCGCCAGAGGCACGCCGTTGCGGTCAACAATATCGCCGCGTGGCGGGACAAAAGCGCTGCCCAGCACGCGATAGGGGGCCGCATCTTCCAATATCGTCAGACTGATCAGCCGCCCCACGATAATCGTGAAGGCGGCGAGAAATACCAAAAGCAAGATCATCAGCCGAAAATGGGCGCTCGCGGCGATTTCCTTGGCTTTTCCCGAAAATTGCACCTTCTTGCTGTTGGCCAGAAGTGTGGTCATTCGGCCATGCTTTCAATTTTCTCCGCCATGGCCTTGCGGCCGAGATCCCGGACGAGACCGTCATCGAGCAGCTTGTCCTCGATGTGCGCCACTCTTGCAGTGCGCGCCTGTGCTCCACCGCCTGCCCACCGCGATTCGCCGTCCGTCGCAGTCCGCCCGTAACTTGCATGGCTTCCGATAGCGCTGCCATCGGGATTCCGGTCCTGCGCCTTGGCTGTACCGAAAACCGAACCAATGATGCCGGCCGGCTTGATTCCGTCCATCGAACTGATCACCGCGACCTGCACAGGTTTGCGCAGGTCCTTGCCGCCGAGATTGGCCAATGCGCGCTCGCCATCCAGATATTGCGCGGCCTGCGGCGAGGCATAGCCGAATTCGAGCTTGTTCCATTCCTCCAGCTGACGCAGATTGGCACGCGCGCTGAATTCGGTTTCGAGATAGCGGATTTCCTTCTTGGCCTCGACGATCTCGAGATCGGTGCGGGCAAGGTCGCTGCGCAAGGTAGCGACGCTGAGCGACAACGGATAAAGCAGGATCGCCACCAGAAAAACCAGCGCGAGCCATCCTATTCCTTCCAGACGTTTGACTACTAGCTTCACTGCTCTCCACCGCCACTAGGCGCGTCGGTGCGCACCGCTGATCGAAGGGTGGCGGAGCGGGCTCGGGGATTAAGGGCCTGCTCCGCCCCGGCCGGACGCACCGCTTTGGCTGGTTTATGAAAGGTGGGTGCCGGCCGTGTCTCGTTAACCTGGGGTAGATGCCGCGAGCCGGCGGACTGCTGTCCGCTGCGGTCGCGCAGAAAATTTTTGACGATGCGATCTTCAAGGCTGTGGAATGTCACCACCGCCAGACGGCCGCCGGGCTGCAGCAGTTTCTCTGCAGCGGCGAGACCGTCTTCGAGTTCGCCCAATTCACGATTGATATGGATGCGGATCGCCTGGAACGTACGGGTCGCCGGGTCCTTCTTGTCGCCGGCGCGATGGCCAAGCGCCTTCCGGACGACCTGCGCGAGTTCCGCAGTCCGGGTAAGCGGCCGCGCCTCGACAATCGCTCTGGCAATGCGCCGCGAGCGGCGTTCCTCGCCATAGCGGTAGATGACATCGGCAATCATTTCTTCATCGGCTTCGTTGAGAAAGTCGGCCGCGCTTTCGCCATCGCGGGCCATGCGCATGTCGAGCGGTCCGTCTTTCTGAAAGGAGAAGCCGCGCTCGGCCTGATCCAGCTGCATCGACGACACGCCGATATCCAGAGTAACGCCGTCAATGTCCTCGTCGATCAGCACGTCCGCCATTTCCGAATAGCGGGCGTGGTGCAGGCTCAGCTTGCCGCCAGACTCATCGACCATCGCCTGGCCAGCAGCGATGGCATCCGGATCCTGGTCAAAGGCATGAACCTTCGCGCCTGCCTTGAGCATCGCGGCGCTGTAGCCACCGGCTCCGAATGTGCCATCGACATGCGTCTCGCCAGGGGTAATGGCGAGCGCGACGACTACTTCATCAAGCAGGACGGGGACATGGCGAGCGGCGGTGGCGGCGGTCATTTCGCTTTCCCTCCGCCCTTCTGCCCGGCTTCCTTCAGATGATGCTCGACCAGACGCCGATCGACCGGGACATCGTCGGTGGTGTCGAGCAAGGTCTGCGGATTCCAAAGACAAAAAGTCGTACCGATGCCGTGGAACAGGACATTGCCGTCCAGATTGCCGATCTCGCGGAGTTGCGGCGGCAAAATGAATCGGCCGCTGGCGTCAAAGCTGAGATCCTGCAGCGAAGAAAATTTGCGGGCGCCGGCGGCATCCTTGTCAAACGACTCGCCGCGAGCGATCGCCGCCTCCCATTGCTTGTCAATTTCGGCGAGCATGTCGGCTTTGCGGCTGAGACCGAAACCGACCAGGCAATCCCATTTTTCATGTGTACCCAGACAGACCGTCCGGCCATCGCTGCTTTCAATCAGATTTTTGCGCAGGAATGCAGGAACCGACAGCCGGCCCTTATCGTCTATCGCCGATATAGCAGAGCCTGAATATGCAAACGCACCTGACACAGCGAAAATCCCCAATCCGAACCGGGGGCAATAATCTCCCCGATCCAGAAGTGCGCGTGCCAGCGCCCTTCCGAAAACAGAATCCCGGACAGGAAGAAAACCCCGATAACAAATCAGGGTTATCAGGGGATCGCTGGGGAGGAAAGGGGATATTAGGGGATTTTGCGGGCAATAGTAATTAAGTTACTGAATTATTTACCTTATAATTTCAGCCTCAAAATCTGTCGTTCACATCATTGGCGCGCAATCCCTAGAAAAATGGAAAAGCTTTTCATCGCTTGCCGTCATCCGGTTGGAATCGATCCTGCATCAGAGAGTCGAGAAACCGCACAGCATCGCTTTTTTGCGGGGAACGGCGAGCGTTTTCCGACCAAAGCGCGGCGTTGAGAAAGTCGGCATCAGCCACAATTGCGGCCTGCCCCTGTCCGATCTTGCATCGTAGGAAGGCCCTGCCCTTATCCGTGTCGCAGCGTACGTCGGAAGAGGGAGCTGCGGCAATCGGCTCCAACCGACCAACTCCCCGGGTAGCGAAGCCATATTTTCCAAAACGCAATTTCACGATATCGGTGCTGCTTTCGGCGTCGGTGACGAGTTCCAGACCCCAGTGACCGAGAAGCGGCGACAGCAGGCCGCTGGCGAGCGGACGCCGCGGATCACCAAGGGGCAAGGCGGACGGCCAGACCAGATCCGGATCGGTCAGGATGATGGCAGTGCCCCCGGCGCGAACCCAGGCGTCGAGATCCGCCAGATCGGCGGGCGCCATGGCGCGCGGCTGGGCCAGAATGACGATATCCGGTTTTTGGTCGGCGAGATTTTCCAGACTGTCGACCGCCGCTATATCATATTGGCCCTGCCAGTAGCGGAAGATCGGTGCGGGCTCGGCCTCGCCGGAGAGGATCGACTCCATCGAAGCCCCCTCGCCCCAGACCAGCGGCAGGCTGGTCATAAGCTGAACTCTCGTCTCGCCGTGGGGATGATCCGGCCGTGACTCGGTAGCGGTACATTGCGCCAGAGCCAGCAGCGCCAACAGGGCCGACGGGATCGTCTGCCGGAAGTCGGCCAACTAGCGTCGCTCCCGGTCCATCGGCGCGTCCAGGTTCGGATCCGGCTTCAGATCCGGGACCGTCTGTCCCGGCAAATTTGTCGCCGGTTTCGGGACATCGGGCTTGCCCGCCCCCGACTCTGGTGCCGGGGTGATGCCCAGTTCCGCCAGCGGTTCGGCAGGCTTGCCTTCCGGATTGCTGACCAGCGGCGGAGCGCTCCCCTCGTCCGCTTCCTGCAGTTCCTCGATGACGGTCTGCTCGTCGCTGGCCCGCTGGATCACGAAATTGGCCACACTCACCAGCAACAGCACCGCCGCCAGTCCGATCACGCCGACCTGAATCCGCTGCATCGTGTCCTGACGACCGGAATTCTGGTTCCTCTTATCCATTCTGGTCAAGCCACGGGAAGACCGGCAGCCCTTTTTCCTTGAGCCAGGCCGCGTTGTAGAGTGAGGACAGATAGCGGAATCCGGTATCGCACAATATCGTCGCGACCCGGCTGCCTGGCCCCAATTCCTTGCCCAGAGCGATCGCGCCGGCCACGTTGATGCCCGAGGACAGGCCGAGGCACAGCCCTTCTTCCATCAGCAGCCGTTCGACCCAGACCAAAGCTTCTTCGTCTGAAATCCGGTATTGCCGGTCGACCGGTGCATCTTCCAGATTGCCGGTGATCCGGCCCTGGCCAATGCCCTCGGCAACGCTGTTGCCCTCGGACTTGAGTTCGCCATGGGCATAATATTCATAAAGCGCCGCGCCATGCGGGTCGGACAGGGCGATGGTCACCGTCTCGTCCTTCGCCTTCAGGCCCATGCCGACGCCGGCAAGCGTGCCACCGGTGCCTACGGCGCAGGTAAAGCCGTCGATCCTGCCCTCCATCTGGCTCCAGATTTCCTCTGCGGTCGTTTCGATATGGGCGCGGCGATTGGCAACATTGTCAAACTGGTTGGCCCAGACGGCCCCTTCGGTCTCTTCCGCGATCCGGCGCGACTGGTGGACGAAGTGGCACTGGCTCGAATAAGGCGCGGCCGGAACGGTGATCAGCTCCGCACCGAGCGCGCGCAACGTGTCCATTTTCTCGCGGCTCTGGGTTTCCGGCATGACGATGGTCGATTTATAGCCCTTGGCATTGGCGACCAGAGCGATACCGATCCCGGTATTGCCTGCGGTACCCTCGACAATCCGTCCGCCGGGTTTCAACTGGCCGCGGTCTTCTGCATCCTGAATGATGTAGAGCGCGGCACGGTCCTTGACCGATGCACCGGGATTGGCAAATTCGCACTTGCCGAAAATATCGCAACCGGCTGCTTCGCTCGGGCCGGCGAGGCGGACGAGCGGGGTGTTGCCGATCAAGTCGAGGCTATTTTGAATGATAGTCATAGTCATTTAATAGGCACGCCAGCGGGGCACCGCAAGCAGGGCTTGCTTGTCCGGTAAAAAGCAGGGCTTTGTCCGATCTGTCTCACGCCCCGTTCTAGCCACCAAGATCAAATTTCTCCGGCACCATTTTTGCCAATATTTTGTCGCAGCCTGCGTTGTTGCGCTGGAAACAGTCATGCGCTTTCATCGCTTGATAATGGGCGACCAAGGCTGGCCAACGGGATTTGTCGGGCAGACCGGCGAGCATATCGGTCTGGGCGATCTGGCTGGCAACGGCGATATCGGCGATGGTGATTGAGTCGCCGATAAAATAGGCGCGCCCGTCGAGATATTGTTCGAGATAATCCCACAAGGGCGGCAGCTTTTCGTTCCATGTCTTGCGCGCCGTTTCGAGGTCGGGCTCCTTGCGCTGGAACAGGTTGAACAGGATCGGGCGGAACAGGCCCATGCCTCCGGCCATCGCCATGCCGGTGTCGGCATATTCCTCCAGCCACAGCGCCCGGCCATGGTCGAACGGATCGGCGGGATAGACGGCGGGGTCGGGCTGTTTCTTTTCCAGATAACCGCAGATCGCGGAGCTGTCGGTGATCGTGCCTTCGGTCCCTTCCTCGGCGATTGTGCGGTCGCGCAGCGAGGGAATGCGGCCGAGCGGGCTGATCTGCTTATACCATTCCGGCATGACCATGACACTGACATCCTCGCAGTCATAATCGAGCCCCTTGAGCGCCATCACCGCCTCCACCTTGCGCTGGAAGGGAGACAGGGGCGAGCCGTAGAGTAGGTAGGATGCGGTCATGAGTGGGGATCTCCGATAGGTGGGGTTCTAGTATGAAAAATTCTCGTCAACCGTGGCCTCCGACAGGGTCCACAGCTTCTCCGCGTTACCGGGATCAACCGCATAGGACCGGACGCTGCCGCTGGGGTCTTCATCATTGACGTCGGCGACATGGCAGTCTTCCAGATAGACACTGCCCTTGCCCTCGAGCTCCGGTGCCGTCGCCGCATAGCAGGTTGTCGCGGCGCCTGCCTCCACCGTCTTGAAGGCAAAATTCCCCTGGCTATTGTCTTCCATGCGCTTCATCAGCGCCGCAATGTCATCCTCGGTCAGATGGCGGCCGAGATTCGTCTGGATGCCGCCCGGGTGGACGGCCAGCGAATGGACGCCCTTGTCCGCCAGCCGCTTTTCCAGGCCGACGCTGAACATGATATTGGCGGTCTTCGCCTGACCGTAGGAGGCCCATTTGTCATAGTCCCGCGTCTCGAAATGCGGATCGTCGAAATGCACCGTATCAAAATGATGACCGCGCGAGCTGAGATTGACGATGCGGACATCTCCGCCGGCTTTGGCGGCTTTGACAAGGGCCGGCGTCAGCAGGTTGGTGAGTAGGAAATGACCGATATGATTGGTACCGAACTGCATTTCCAGCCCGTCGGACGTGGTCATATGCGGACAGGCCATCACCCCGGCATTGTTGATCAGCAGATCGATCTTGTCATGCTGGACCAGAAACGCCTTGGCGAAGGCCCGGATGCTGGCCATTTTACCAAGATCGCATTGCATCAGTTCGATCTCGGCATCGGCGACTGATGCTTTGATCGCCGCCACCGCGGCTTCGCCTTTGGCCATGTCGCGCACCGGAATGACAATATGCGCGCCTTTCGCCGCCATCGCTCGCGCGGTTTCCTGGCCGAGGCCGGAGGCACCGCCGGTGATAACCACCAGCTTGCCCGACAGGTCGATACCGTCGAGCACTTCGTCTGCGGTAGTCGTGGCGCCAAAATTATCGCGGGTGGTCATCGGTGTCTCCTATGGGTCGGCTATCCCGCATGATTGCGGCGATGCCGCTATTCGTCAAACACAATCTGAGGCCCCCTTTCCCTCGGAGGACGAGAGTTGCGCAGATCTGGCAGCTTGCTGCCTGGTCGTAGCTGGATGAGGATGTTCTGCCATTCGAAGCGCAGTACACCCTCATCCAACGCCGCCTAGCTTCGTTCCTCAGCAAGGCTTTGTATCCTTCTCCCTCAGGGGAGAAGGTAGATAGAATTTGTCAAATGCCACGACCACAAACATTGCTTCTAAAAATTCAAGCCTGCGAGACGTTGCCGGATTCCGGGGTCATTATCGTCTATATCGAATGCTAGTTCGTAGTAATCTTTAGCCTTTTGAAGGTTACCCAGACTTTCATATAATAGCCCGATGTTCCGGTGAACCGATTGCGCTTCAGGGTTAATTTTCAGTACTTGCAAATAGTCTTTTAGAGCCGATTCAACGTCGTCCAGCCGGTCAAAACTCAGACCGCGCATGAAAAGAATATTCTCAGCGGCCTCAACTTCGCTCAATACCTTGTCGAAGCACAAGATCGCTTTTCCAAACTCGTCGGTGTAGAAATAGGCATATCCAAGATAGGCTTGATATAGCTTGGTTTTTTTCCAATCAGATTCAGCTGACAACAAATGATCAACAGCTTCATCGAATTCCTTGGAGTCGATCAGATTTGCCGCTCTCTGGATGCAGGCATCATATGGCTTGTTCTCAGAGATATTCGATCCCCACCGCACCCGCTGCCTTCTTCGCCAGCGCCCGCGCTGCATCGCTATCCGCGCCTGTGGCCAGCGCCACCGCCATCCGTCGATACGGCCTGGTCACCGGTTTGCCGAAAATCCGCACATCGACTTCTGCCCCTTCTCGGCCCAGCGCCAGTGCTTCAGCGACGCCGGTGAAGGCAAAATTCTCGCTGTCCCGGTCCGCCAGGATCACCGCGCTGGCGCTGGCTGGTGCGGTTAGCGCGATATGCGGGATCGGCAGGCCCATGATGGCGCGGGCGTGGAGGTCGAACTCGCTGAGATTCTGGCCGATCAGCGTGACCATGCCGGTGTCATGCGGCCGCGGGCTGAGTTCCGAGAAGATCACTTCGCCCTGTTTCGTGACGAAGAACTCGACCCCGAACAGACCCCAGCCCTTGCCGCCGCCGGCGAGATTTTCGACGACCTTGCGCGCCATATCCTGGGCCGAGGCGAGCGCCGCGTCGGTCATTGCCGCCGGTTGCCAGCTTTCCTGATAGTCGCCGCGTTCCTGCCGGTGGCCGATCGGCGGGCAGAAGAGCACGCCGTCTTTTGTCCTTACAGTCAGCAGGGTGATCTCGTAATCAAAGTCGATGAACTGCTCGACAATTACCCGCGCCCGGTCGCCGCGCATATTGGCGACGGCATAGTTCCAGGCGGTCTCCAGATCGGTGTCGCTGTCGACCCTGCTCTGCCCCTTGCCGGAGGACGACATGACCGGCTTGATCACCAGTGGCAGGCCGATATCGGCGGCGGCGCTGGCGACCTCGGCAAAGCTTTCGGCATAATGATAGCGCGATGTGGTCAGGCCCAGCTCTTGTGCTGCGACATCACGAATGGCATCGCGGTTCATCGTCAGCTGGGTGGCGCGGGCGGACGGCACGACGTGGAAACCCTCTGCCTCCATATCGGCGAGGATTTCGGTGCGGATCGCCTCGACCTCGGGCACGATCAGGTCGGGCTGATGCTTTTCGATCGCGGCGCGGAGCTTATCGCCGTCGAGCATCGAGAAGGTCTCGCTGGCATCGGCGACCTGCATCGCCGGCGCATGGTCATAGGAATCGCAGGCGATCACATAGGCACCGAGCCGCTTGGCCGATATGGTGAATTCGCGGCCCAGTTCGCCGGAACCGAGGAGGAGAATTGTCTTGGTGAAGGTCATGAGGTTCTTATGTTAAGAAGGGAAGAGCGGTGCAAGTCAATATATCCTTCCCGAAGCTAAGTTTTGGGGAAGGGGGCCGCGCGCAGCGTGGTGGAGGGGCCCCTCCGTCAGCCGTTCCGGCTGCCACCTCGCCATCGCTTCGCGGCAGGGAGGAAAGATTGTCTCCACCTGCCAAAGCGGCTTTCCTATCCCATCAACTGCAATTTACAGCAAAATTCATTCGGTTCGTCGAAGCAGGGCAAAAATAAATTGTTATATTATATCATAACTTCTACGTGACGGCCTGAGATTGATGTTGTTCCTCCAGCCAAATGAGTATTGCCTTGAAAAAACTACTGCCAATATCCGCCGCAATTCTGGCGCTGCCCGCCACCCCTGCCCTCGCCCAGCAAGACAAAATACCGTCCGAGCGGGCGGAACGCGGGCTGGAGGATGATTTTCACAATGATGACATGATTGTGGTCACCGCGCCCTATGTCGAACATCTCGACATATTGGCCGGAACGTCGGTGCTGTCGGGGGACGAACTGGCGGAAGATCTGCGCGGTCAGATCGGTGACAGCCTGACCGGTCTGCCGGGCGTGTCGTCAACATCCTTTGCACCGGGATCGTCACGCCCGGTCCTGCGCGGGTTTCAGGGGCCTCGGGTGCGCGTGCTGACCGACGGCATCGGCTCACTGGACGCGTCCAACACCTCGGTCGATCACGCAGTAACAATCGACCCGCTGACCGCCCAGCGAGTCGAGGTGCTGCGCGGTCCGGCGGTATTGCTGTTCGGCGGCGATGCGATCGGCGGCGCGGTCAACGTGATCGACAAGCGCATCCCGCGCGACATTCCCGATGATGCCGTCCATCTCGACGCGGTCGGCGGCTATGGCAGCGCTGCCAATGACTGGAGCATCGCCGGGTCGGTCGATGTACCGCTGACCCCGAAGCTGGTGATCCATGCCGACGGCAGCTTCCGCGATACGGATGATGTCCGGGTGCCGGGCTTTGTGCTGTCCCCCGCCCTGCGCGCCGAGGTGCTTGCCGCAGCTGCGGAAGAGACCGAGGAAGGCCATGCAGACGAAGCCGCCGAACTGACCGACACCGCGAATCTCAGCGGCCGTGTCCCCAATACCGCCAGCCGGACCGAGACCGCCGGTGCCGGAATTGCCTTTATCGACGACGGCGGCAATCTCGGTTTCTCGGTCAGCTATTATGACACGGACTATGGCGTTCCTGCACGCCCCGGCAGCGGCCATGCGCATGGCGGGGAAGAAGCGGAAGGCGAAGAGGAAGGCCCGGTAACCATCGGTCTCAGGCAGATCCGGGCCGATCTGCGCGGTGGCGTGAACTTGGGCGGCTTTTTCGAGGCGCTGAATTTCCGGGCGGGCTATTCCGACTATGAGCATACCGAATTCGAAGGCGACGAGATCGGCACGGTCTTCTCGGTATCCGGGATCGAAGCGCGAGCCGAACTGGTGCAGGCCGAGCACAATGGCTGGCGGGGCGTGATCGGATCACAAGTTCTGGTGCGCGATTTCAACGCCATTGGCGCGGAAGCCTTCGTGCCAAAGAACAGCATTGAAAGCTGGGCGCTGTTTGCGGTGCAGGAGGTCGATCTGGGGAACTGGGAAGCGGAGGGCGCAATGCGCTTCGACCAGACCGGCATTTCTGCCAACAGCATCGGCTTCGATCGCAGTTTCAATACCCTGTCCGGCGCAATCGGCCTCGCCTATGCCCCGGACGACAGCGCGATCAAAATCGGTACAAATCTCTCGCGGTCCGAACGCGCGCCCTCCGCCGAGGAATTGCTCTCAAACGGTCCGCATATCGCAACCCAGGCCTTCGAGATCGGCAATCCAAATTTCATTACCGAAAAGAGCTGGGGCGGCGAGCTCTACGCACGCTGGGACAGCGATGATGTCCAGTTGAGCGCGACGATCTACGCGAACCTGTTCAACGACTATATTTTCGAGGCGGAAACCGGCGCAGAGCAAGACGGATTGCCGGTTTTCCAGTATCTTCAGCGCGACGCGACCTATTATGGATTCGAAACATCCGCTTCGGTGGTATTCGCGCGGGCCGGCGGCTTTGACTTTGTTGCCGACGGCGTGGCCGACTATGTTCGAGCCAAAATCGATAATGGCGGCGGCGCAATCCCTCGTATCCCGC
>TARA_R100001244_G_scaffold58425_1_pt1 | contig 47513 bp, 40 predicted proteins | sample TARA_R100001244 | Tara Oceans TARA_R100001244 (sample SAMEA2621564) | marine metagenome | biome: marine biome (ENVO:00000447); feature: mesopelagic zone (ENVO:00000213); material: "saline water (ENVO:00002010), including plankton (ENVO:xxxxxxxx)" | depth 790 m
ACAAGAACAGTGGTTAGATAAGTATTTGTTAAATGATACAGCAGAGCCAGTAGAAGTTATTACTGAACCCTTGGTAAGTGCTGGGCAATAGTAATAAACATGAGTAAGCAACAGCGCGGCTACTTATAGCCGCGTTTTTGCTTTTAATATGAGAGTAAATTAATGATTGATGTAGCAGCACTTGCGGTTTTTATTCCTACCTTCTTTTTTGTGTCGATAACGCCAGGTATGTGTATGACCCTTGCCATGACACTCGGTATGAGCATTGGCGTGCGCCGCACATTATGGATGATGATAGGTGAGCTGTTAGGTGTAGCAAGTGTTGCTATAGCTGCGGTATTAGGCGTTGCAAGCGTAATGCTAAATTACCCAGATGCGTTCGCTATTTTAAAATGGGTTGGCGGTGCGTACTTAATTTATATTGGCGTTAATATGTGGCGAGCCAAAGGGAAAATGTCGGTCGATACCTCAAAACCAAGTGACGTAAGTCGGAAGTCGCTATTTACGCAAGGTTTTGTAACCGCAATTGCTAACCCTAAAGGGTGGGCGTTTATGATCTCGTTATTACCGCCATTTATTAGTGTTGAGCATGCTGTAGCCCCTCAGCTTTTAGTATTGCTTGGCGTTATAATGACCACCGAGTTTTTAAGTATGTTAGCTTACGCAACAGGCGGTAAAAGCTTACGTTTATTTTTAGCTCGTGGCGATAATATAAAATGGATGAACCGTATTGCCGGTAGCTTAATGGTTGCAGTAGGTGTGTGGTTAGCATTGGGCTAATACGCATTCTTTGTTTAGAAAAATAATTTAACATCGTCTAACGTTAAATATTTTGTCATTCAATTAAATATTAAGAGAGATGTTTAATAGGGCTTTATTTTAAATAGCTCAGCATTATATGAGCTATTTAATAGCACTTTCTACCGGGCAGCCTTGTTTACGACATACACCTTCGTTACATAATTTGCATATTTTACGTGCTTCTACCTGCTCGCTTGTTAGGCTGCCAAGTGCTATTTCTATCAAACTTAAAAAGCTTTTTTTTTGTTTATCATTAAAGTTGTTTAGTATTTTAGAGGTAGCTGTTTCTCTGCTGCCTAGTACTAGTTCAACCCTTTTATTTCCTTTATCCGTTACGCATAAAACAACAGAGCGGGCATCTTTTACTGACTTTCGCCTTTCTACAAGTTCTTCTTTTTCAAGTGTATTTATTAATCTAACTGCACCAGAATGCGTTAAGCCTAAAACCTTGCTTAGTACATCAATGGTTTCATTCGGATGATTGTAAATAGTGACCAGTGCCGCTTCGTGGCTTAGGCTTCGCCCGCCTAATTCGGCAATCTGCTTTTCAATGTCATTAGAAACAGAAGTAGCAAACGTGCCGATTAAATTTGATATATATTTTTCATTTTTCATAAATTTAATTATATGTGATTCGATCATATAAATATAGTGACAAATTAAGCGCGCTCATTTATTGTGTGACTCAGTCATGTATATTAACTCGGAATTAGTTAATCTACTTCGAATATTACACAAATTACATGAGCGAGGATTTACCGCCAGCTCATCAGTTAAATAGAGCGATATAATTAAATGAAAAATGATTCAGAAACATTACGTTATGCAAAAAAGTTTAAAATTGTATTAGATAAAAATATGGCCTACATAGATGAAGGCGAAGGTGATCCTATTGTATTTTTACATGGTAACCCTACATCTAGCTTCCTTTGGCGAAACGTTATGCCCTATTTGCAAGGAAAAGGGCGTTTAATTGCTATCGATATGATTGGATTAGGAGATTCGCAAAAGTTAGATAACATCCATGAGGGCAGCTACTCACTTGCTGAAAACAGCAAATACACATTTGCACTTTTAGAAGCGTTGGGTGTAAATAATAACGTTACCTTGGTGCTGCACGATTGGGGTTCAGGCGTTGGTTTTAACTGGGCTAATACACATCGTGATGCAGTAAAAGCAATTGCGTTTATGGAAGCAATTGTTACTGACTTTCCAACATGGGACGATTTTCCTAAAGATTTGCACGGACCCATTGGCACTATGCGCTCAGCTGAGGGGGAAAAAATGGTGCTTAATGACAACTTTTTTATTGAAACAATATTACCAGCGACCATTGCACGCAAATTAACGCAGGCAGAGCATGATGAGTATCGCAGACCCTTTATAAATGCAGGAGAAGATCGCCGTGCAATTTTAGCAGGGCCTCGGCAACTGCCCATTGCTGGAGAGCCTGCTGATACCGTGGCTTTAGTTAAAAGCTATGCGAGCTATTTAGCTAACTCTCACAATATTCCAAAGCTATTTATTAATGCTGAACCGGGTGCTTTTTTAGTTGGTTACGCAAGAGACTTTGTGCGCACATGGCCAAACCTAACTGAGATAAGCGTAAGCGGTATTCATTATATTCAAGAGGATTCACCGCACGAAATAGGTAAGGCTATTTCTGATTGGTTACCAACATAAAAACAGGATGTATTAGTAAACCTGAACTTTGGATAATTAATCTATCTCAAGCCGTTATTTTCAGCGTTAACTACCATATATAGATGACGCTTTTATACAACTAAAAGCGTCATCCTTTAACTATTGCAGTAAAAAGGGTGCGGTTTTACTCGCCTTTGCGCTTGCCACTTTTTCGGGTGAACCTTGCGCTACAATTAAGCCGCCTTCTTCACCAGCACCAGGGCCTACATCAATTACCCAGTCACTATTACGGGCTACTTGCATATCGTGTTCAACCATAATAACGGTATTGCCAGCATCCACTAATTTATTTAACTGCGACATCAGCATTGATACATCCGATGGGTGCAGGCCTGTAGTTGGCTCATCAAGAACATAAAGTGTGTTACCGCGCTGCGCACGTTGCAGCTCTGTTGCTAATTTAATACGCTGCGCTTCACCGCCAGAAAGCTCAGTGGCAGGTTGCCCTAAACGTAAATACCCAAGGCCAACTTGCATAAGTGCATCGAGTGCTCGTAGTATTGCAGGTTCGTTTTCAAAAAAGGTATGCGCCGATTCAACCGTTAAATTGAGGATATCGCTTATGTTTTTATCACGATATGCAACCTCTAGTGTTTGCTCGTTATAACGCTTGCCATGACACACTTGGCAAGGTGAATAAACGCTTGGTAAAAACAGTAGCTCTATACTTACAAAGCCGACGCCTTCACAGTTTTTACAGCGACCCTTAGCAACATTAAACGAAAAGCGACCTGCATCATAACGGCGCTCTTTTGCTTTTTGGGTTGAAGCAAATAGTTTACGCACATGATCAAACAAACCCGTGTAGGTAGCTAAATTTGAACGAGGGGTACGGCCAATCGCTTTTTGATTGACGGTAATCAGGCGGCTTATATTATTTATACCTTCAATAATTTGTCCGCTGGTGTGTGTTTGCAGCTCTTGTTCGAGTAGGTCGGCTTCGTCGGTTGGCGCTTGTGTTACTACTTTTTGCCCGAGCGCTTCGTAAACAAGATCTACTAACGCTTGGCTTACTAAGCTTGATTTACCAGAGCCCGAAACCCCAGTAACGGTTGTCATAACACCCAGTGGAAATTCTGCATTGAGTTTTTTAAGGTTGTTACGCTCAATATCAGCCAATTTTAACCACGCACTAGGCAGCCTTTGCTCCTTTTTTTGAGCGCTGTTTTGAGTAGACTCTTGAGTAGTATTTTTAGCAAAAAGGTGACGACCGGTGTGCGAGTTTTTTATTTTTTTTAACCCTTCAACAGGGCCGCTGTAAATAATCTCGCCACCATGCACACCTGCATCAGGGCCTACATCAACAATCCAATCGGCATGTTTAACAACACTAACATCGTGCTCAACTACAAATACAGAATTGCCAGCCGCTATTAGCTCATCGAGTGCTTTTAGCAAGGCTTGAGTGTCGGCAGGGTGTAAACCCGCTGAAGGTTCATCTAACACGTAAACAACACCAAATAGTTTAGAGCGAATTTGTGTGGCAAGTCGCAATCGTTGTAGCTCTCCGGGTGAGAGCGTTGGCGTTGTGCGCTCAAGCGACAAGTACCCTAAACCAAGCATGGTTAGCGCTTCAATTCGGGTGAGAATATCGCTGGCAATGCGCTGCGTAACAATGGCTTGTTCTGGATTCTTTGTATTTTTATTTACTTTGGTATTAGCGGCGTTACTTAGCTTTTTAGCAAGCTCGTTTAATGTAAGTTGAGATAGCTCGCCAATATCGAGCTCTGCAAATTTAACACTTAACGATGCTTGTTTTAATTTTTTACCTTGGCAAGTAGGGCACTGCGATATTTGCATAAACTGCGATACGCGCTTTTTTGTACGCGGGCTTTGGGTAGTAGCAAAAGACTGTAAAACAAAGCATTTAGCGCTTGAAAAAGTTCCCATGTAGCTTGGATCTTCGCTATTTTTTATCGCATTTTGTGTTTGCTCATAGGTGTAATCTGGATATACAGGCACAGTAGGTGTTTCGTCGGTAAATAAAATCCAATCGCGTGCTTTTTTAGAAAGTTTGTTCCAAGGCGTGTCTATGTCATAACCAAGGGAAGTAAGAATTCGGCTTAAATTTTTACCTTGCCATGCTGGTGGCCACGCGACTATGGCGCGCTGGCGAATAGTTTTTGTATCGTCTGGCACAAGTAGCTTTTCGGTTACTTCAAACACTCGGCCTATTCCTGAGCATTCTGGGCACGCACCTTGTGGCGTATTCGGCGAAAACGCATCAGCATAAAGTATACCTTGGCCTTTTGGGTATTCACCTGCGCGTGAGTAAAGCATACGTAGCGCGTTAGAAATAGTTGTTATGCTGCCAACTGATGAACGAACCGACGGTGCGCCGCGTTGCTGCTGCAAAGCAACTGCAGGCGGTAGCCCTTCAATAGAATCAACATCGGGCTCATCAACTTGATCTATCAACCTTCGGGCGTAAGGCGATACTGAATCAAGATAGCGGTGCTGCGACTCAGCAAACAGCGTTCCAAACGCAAGCGACGATTTTCCAGAGCCCGATATTCCTGTAAAAACAACCAATGCGTTACGAGGTAAATCAACGTCTACATTTTTCAAGTTGTGAACGCGCGCCCCTCTTACTTGAATGCTGTTACTGGGATCAGATAAATCTATTGTTGAGTTTTTATGTGTGCTTGCCATACGTTTATACTCCTGTTTAATTGCGTTTTTACTTTAAGCTAGCTTTGAATTATTTACTCTTATCGCTTGTTATTACCCAAAGTAGCGCAAGCACACTGAATGAACGCTTAGTCTGCAGTGGCACAGCTAGAGTGCGGGGTAAATTGAGCGCTGGATAAAATTACGAGGATTGTTTGTTTACATAATAGGTATGGAATGCGAATATAATTTAAACAGTTATTGTTACGTAATTTGTTAGGTAATTTATTAGGTATTTTACTAGTTAATAAAAAGGAACTAACAGTGAATAAAGCCTTAGTGATCATTTTATTGGTACTTTCGTGGGCAACCCAAGCCGACTCTATCAAAGCGCTAAATGTTGACCGTGCAGTACCAAATAGCATGCACTTATCGTTTGCAAACGATAACAACATAACCCCTAAAAAAGGGGATTTTAAAATCGTTAATTATGTATTAATGAGCAATGAAGACGGCGAACGCTGGGCTGTTATAACACTAACTAACTTATCGTCGGGCAATCGCGAATTAGGCGAGGAGCACTTACTTGCACTTTTTGCTGACGGCAGCCGATTCATGCCAATGGAATTTAAACTCGGTTTTAAAGGTAACGAAACACAATCGGTAACAGTCTCGTTTGCTGATTATAAATTCCCTATTTTAAGTGTGTATTCGAGTAACGATTTGTAACTAATAACGATGCGATAATATTAAATTAGGGATATTTCTAAAATTAAGGATTTTTATGAAGTTTGAAGATGCGCAACAAAATATGAACCTCGCATACTTCGGTGGTGGAACCGGTGTATTAGTGTCTGGCTTGGTTTGGTGTATAGCTGGCTTTGTCGCATTACTGCTTTCAAATCAATCAAGTATGCTTACTTTGTTTTTTGGTGGCATGTTTATACATCCTTTAGCCATGTTACTTTCAAAAGCGCTTAAACGCTCTGGCAATCACGACCCTAAAAACCCATTAGGTAAATTGGCCTTAGAAAGCACTATTATTTTATTTGTTGGTTTGTTTTTAGCATTTTATGTAGCAAAACTTCAAGCTGAATGGTTTTATTCAATAATGCTGATGATAATTGGTGTTCGCTATTTAGTTTTCAACACTTTATATGGCATGAAAATCTACTGGGTTTTAGGTGCTTCGCTTATGTTTTCTGGCATGTTGTGTATTGTATTAAATGCCAATTTTGAAATCGGCGCCTTTATTGGCGGGATAACCGAAATAGTATTTGCGCTAGTAATATTTGCCCAATCGAAAGGTATGGATTTAAAAACAGAATAACAAGCTCCAATAATGGCAAAATAGTGTGCTGTTGGAATTACGCTTCAACTTGGTAATGTAGCAAAGGTTTTTAAAATATTGAGTATCTGCAAATTGCATGTAGCTATTAGTTGGCTTAGAGCGATTAGCGGACACTAAAAAGTTAAATTTATTCCTACTTCTTTGAGTAGGAGCCTAATTTTGTCTGGTAACATTATTCAACGCCGTTCTAGTGTGTTATAAACCACCAAAATGGTGTTCAATAAGCGGTTAGGCCGATAGTCAATAGTGGAGTTCATTTGTCTTCTGAGAGTAAAAAAATAGAGAAATCATTAAAGTATGTTTCTTATTTGCAAAAGGGGAATAAACCACGGAATCATAAAGAAGCATTAAAATATTTCGTTACGTTTTTAGACTCAATCGAAGAACTATCCAAAAAAGGGGATTATTCAGTAAAGGTTGGTATTGACGTACCTGAAGGAAGAAAAGAAGTAAACCTGCTAGACGATTGTAGCTTTGTATTACATCATTTATACCCCGTTATATTAACATCTCCTAATTTAGATAAACTAGATCAATATTTCAAAACAACAACTAAGTTTCTCGAATCAACGCACGTATCTTCTATATCTAAAGCATGGGTAATTGATTTTGAGAATGAGAACTTTAAAAAGCAAATAGAAAAGTCGTTCGCAATCAGCTCTCAAGGTTTAGCGGCATTAAATGCTAGGCTAAAACTCAGTCGTATCGCACTTTCAAGTTTGGATAATGAAGTGTTTGGCGAAAAAAATGCTATACGGAATGTTTTTTCAATACACGTTTCTAAAGCAGTTGAATGTTTTATATATAAGGGACAGTTCATACAAGCAGGAGATTTCTTGAATGAATTACTGGATACTGCAAACTCATCAATTGAAAAATCTGTTTTAGTAAAAGCGATAGTGGCTCACAACTCTTCATATAACTTAAGAAGCCGAACTGAACTGAATTCTATTATTGAAGAGCATGAAGAGTTTATAAGCGATGAAGATTTAGGTTATTTAAAAAGTATTGTGAACTCTGAGCCAGGAGAAGTACATGATTTTTCATTAAGTAAGGGGGCGCTATCAATAAACTCAACAAAAGATAAAAATGTTGTAACGCTAATTCGTTTTTCAATACCATCTTCTTGTTACGATGTTAATCAACAAGTAATCGAAATTGATGATAAATTAGAAATTTTATTATCCCCCGTGTCGGCTTTTTGGGCTGACCCTATGTTTAGAATTATGAGTAGCTGGAATATAGCAAATATGGGATGGAGCCATTTTTGTGATGTTGAACCTGAGGAGGGGAAAAGTTACACCCATATTCTTATTGCAATTAAAGACTTATATATTCCTGACATTAAATTAAATGAAAATGGATATGACAATATAGACTTTTCAGAAAAAAAAGCCTTAATGGGACGTACTTACTACCCACATAAAGAATTTGTTATTAAGACCTTTTTAGCAAATTTAACTGCTCTACAAAAACATATAAAAATAGACAAAAAAGATATAAGTGTAAATATGTTCTCTAATTATTTTGTTCAGCATATAGACCAAAAAACCAAAGAGAATATACATCATAAGTTGTACGCAATAACAAACCCTAACTCATACTCTAAGACACTTACTAGATTTATCGAGAGGCTTAATAGCGTTAATTTGTCTGACGCTTTTATTGATGTTCGAGAATTGATGCTCACAACTAAAGTTGAAACTGAAAAAAGTTTGAAAGAGTTCGTCTTCAGGTGTGTAGATCTATTTGTTAAACACAATATTGAAAATCATGGTGGTTACAAATATTTATGGAAGAACGATGAAACAGGTAAACAGGTTCCTTGTAGAGAACCAGAAACGCAACCTTATATACTAAGCCATTTAAGAGCTATTTTCGATTTTATGGGAATACAGATTTCTCGAGAAGTTGAAAGCTCAAATGGAGAAGTAGATTTCTTGATTTCATTTAGGAACAGTCAAAATAAACCGCTCAAACTATGCATTGAATTAAAATTAGCTCATGCAGTAAATATTGAAAAAGGCTTAACCAAACAATTACCCGCTTATTTGAAAGGTGAACGTTGCAAGTATGGTATTTATCTTGTTCTTTGGTACAAATGTGAGTTATTCGACCAACCAACAAAGTATAGCGCTTTGGGTGAATTAGAAGATCAACTTAATAAAATAAATACCAATAAAAACATATCCAACCTTATTATTGATTGTACTAAGCCTTTATCCCCCTCGAAATTGAGGTGATAATCGGCATAACAAGAGTCCAAGGTCATGACAGTCCTCAATTGGCACTTTTGTGAAGTCCAACTGTGAGCGAAAAACTGACTGTCAGCCCCAATTATTCCAAATATTGATTATCTTATAAAAGAAACAACAACGATAACCAGAGTAATAAACCCCGCAATCACAGCCTAATTAATAAGTATAAATTGATGAGCTATTGTTACTTTTAGTGCCTTATTGTTATTTATTGATCGTAATCAATAGATAACCTTTTAATACTCACTACACTTAACTTGCTGAGATGGAGCCGAGTCTATTCTTATGGAGTTGGTAATATCATTGAAAAATATGATTTTAGATTGTGAAGGAGAATAATATGCGAACAGGTAATATTTTATGGCCTACGGATTTTTCTGATACTGCATCACATGCTTTGCAATATGCCATTGAAATGGCGAATTTATATCAAGTAGGCATTCGTATTTTACACATTGTTGATCAGCCTTCAGATAATGAAAATTATATGATCCTTGCGATAACTCCCCAAGAATTAGCTAAAAATATGGAAGACGCTGCGGCGAGTAAAATGCACGAGTTATTAGGTCAGTTGAATACTGATTTAAAGATTGAAACGGTTATTCGACATGGTGATGCCATTAATGAGATTTTAGATGAGACTAATAGCGGTGATATAGGCATGGTGGTAATTGCCAGTCATGGAAGGACCGGATTTTCTCATTTTTTGAATGTTAACGTTGCAGAAACGATCGCCAATAAAGCGGGTTGCCCAGTGTTAATAGTCAAATAAAATTGGCGCGTATCTCTTGTCCCGCTGCGGTCTTAGACGGGACAAAGTGGCCAGCACGTTGGGTAAAAATGTGAGTTGTGTAAACGTCAATACACGGTTTAACTGCCCGAAAGTGAACTTTTCATACTGGGGCAGTACCTGTATGTATAACCTGGTCTTTTCCTCTTGAATTGACTGAATAATGAAGGTCCGCTTATGGCCACTCTCCAACCACTCGACAACATAAAATGTTGATAATAAATGACAAGGTATTTTACTGTGTAGGATGGCGCTTCGCTTATCCGACCTACACTTACACAAAGCCGCTTATTTGGCGTCTCTCACCGATAAAATAAAGCGTTTATTCAATACTAATACCTTGTTTTAAAAGGTACTCCACTGCTTTATTAGTATGAGGCTTAAATGCTTTCCAGCGGCCGATTGCTTTATTATTAAGTGGTTGGCGTACTTGCACCTTGCTCAGAATAGAACAGACACCCACTCTAAATTTTGCACTTTATGAAAAGAAGTACTAGGCTTTATTTAGTGTAAAAAACAAGCAGAGTGTCTCATGGCTATCGCAAGAAAGCGTCAAATAAGTTTGGTTGATACAAAATATTACCATTGTATTTCACGCTGTGTTCGTCGTGCATTTTTATGTGGCGAAGACTGTTTTACAGGCAAATCTTACGAGCACCGCAGAGGCTGGGTTGAAGATAAGCTGCTTGAATTAGCGAAGGTATTTTGTATTGATGTATGTGCTTACGCTGTTATGAGTAATCACACCCACTTAGTACTGTATGTTGATGATAAAAAAGCGAATCGATTAAACGATAAAGCGATTATCATTCGCTGGCATAAGCTCTGTAAAGGTACTGTACTTACGCAAAAATATGTACAAGGTGAAAAGCTAAGTAAAGCCGAACTTATCTTTTTCAATCAAACAGTAAACGACTACCGCGAGCGCCTATCCAGTATTAGCTGGTTTATGCGATTACTAAATGAAGATATTGCCCGCAGAGCGAACAAAGAAGATAACTGCACAGGTAGGTTCTGGGAAGGGCGATTTATGTCCCAAGCATTATTAGATGAAGCTGCACTTGCTGCTTGTATGGCGTATGTCGATTTAAACCCAATTAGAGCTAAAATGGCTAAAACGCCTGAGGAATCAGACCACACCAGCGTTAAACAACGACTAACATACGCAAAAGAAGGCAAACAACCAAAACAACTACTGCGTTTTGCAGGAATACCACGTCAGATAATGCCAAAAGGACTCCCGTTTGAGCTTAAATCGTACCTTGAACTTGTTGAATTAACAGGACGTTGTATACGAGAAGATAAACGAGGTTATATTGAAAGTTCGCACCTACCCTTACTCGAAAGAGTGAATATATCCCCCGAGAACTGGTTAAAACTCACCACACAATTTACGCGTGTATTTCATGGTGCAGTAGGCAGGCCAAGTTCACAAGCAAGTTACTGTGAAAATTTAAACAGAAAGCGACGGGCGAATATCAGTAACTGCGAAAAGCTACTTGCATAAAGCTTAAGCTACTCAGTAAAACTATTCAGTAATAAATCACAACTGCACCATGCAGCCATTTTTATGCGTGTGATTTAGGTTTAATAGAGTTAATGACTTATTTAATAGGTGAAATGAAAGTAATCCAGTAGGAAAGGTAAATTTTTAACCTAAAAGATAAATTTTATGACACAGTTTGGCTTGTATAATTAAAGTGGCTGTCTAGTTTCGCCGGTCTAGTTTCGCCGTTTCGATGTCTAGTTTCGCCGTTTCGCCCGTGGGGAGCGTCCATCTCATCACCTCGAATGGTAATCCTCTTCTCTAATTACTCAAATATCGGTAACCCCTTTCAAAACACTAATTAAAACAACACCAAACGCCCACTTTATATTCTGCATAAAACACTGTAATCGATTGAACCAAAATAGGAACTCAGCTATGGTTAAACCATCAATAAAAATAAATTAAAAACGAGTTAATCTAAAGGCTCGTTAGTTGCCTCGGAGGGATTTGTGATTATTCGTGCGTTTGATAAGGCTGATTATCCTTCAGTGCAAAGCATATATAAGCAAGGTATTGATACCGGAAACGCCACCTTCCAGCAGGTAACTAAAAGTTGGGATGAGTGGAATAATTCAATGCTTAGTCACTCTCGGATTGTGGCAGTGGACAATAATAATATTCTAGGCTGGGCTGCACTTTCAGCCATTTCAACTCGAGAAGTATATTCTGGCGTAGCAGAAGTTAGTGTGTATGTTGCACTGGATGCTCAAGGAAAAGGAATTGGGCAAAAATTACTTTCAAATCTAATTTCAGATTCTGAGAGAAATAACATATGGATGCTTCAAGCTGCTATTTTTCCTGAAAATAAAGGTAGCCTCAAACTTCATAAAAATAATAACTTCCGCCAACTAGGTATTCGTGAAAAACTTGGTCAAATGAATAATGTTTGGCGTGACGTTGTACTAATTGAAAGGCGAAGTAAAGTTGTAGGTGTGTAACTTCACACATTATGATTTATCTCTGCTAGTAATTGGAATAAAGCGACCAGCTTCGCTGCTTTCACTAACCATAATAAAACACGCTTACTAAGCGCTAATACCTTGTTTTAAAAGGTACTCCACTGCTTTATCAGTATGGGGCTTAAATGCTTTCCAACGGCCGATTGCTTTATTGTTAAGTGGTTGGCGTACTTGCATTTTACTTGCAGTAGAAACTGGTGCGGTGTTTAAGTGAAAATCTATACATTGCTCCTGCCACTCTAAGTTACAAAAGCTGACTAACTCTTTAATTTGTTGCTCGGGCTGTGCGACTAATTCTTCGTATTTTACTAATTTTATATTGCTGTGCAGGGTACTAAAGTGCTGCATTAGTTTGTAAAAACGGCTGTAAAATTTTGCAGTGTCGAGTAAATCGAGCGAGTACGCGTAGTAGGGGTTATTAATGGTAAATAATTGGCGATAGTTGCCAATACAGGTATCCATTGGATCGCGCAACATACAAATAATTTTAGCGTTTGGCAGTGCTTTGGTTATTAAATCGATATAAAAAAAGTTAAACGGGAGCTTATCAATAAAGTGTTTATGGCTGCCTGTTATTACGCGTGTTGCGTTTAAATAGGTTGACCCAAGTTGATTAAAATCAAGCTCGTAGGCATTACTGAGCGTTTGAGTGTCGAGTACATGAGGTGTTTGCGTTTGGCTGAGCTTTTTAACGCTTAGGCCAAAGTCTTGTAATTCACCGGCTGATTGCACGTCGCTGTGGCTCGATAAAATACGCTCAACTAATGTAGTGCCAGAGCGGGGCATGCCCAATACAAAAATAGGTTCGGCCGTTGGGTTACCTTGTGTTAGCGCTTGTGTGTGCTGCTCACTTAAGAGTTTAATGTGTTCAAACAACTCAGTTGAGCTTTTATGGTCAAACGGCTGCACAGCACGTTTTGCTACTTTACCTTGCTCTAACGCGTTAAAAGCTTCTGAAAATTCACCAATATCTTGATACTCTTTTGCTAAAGCATGGCCAATATGCAGTTTTGCATCGGGGTGCGTTACTTGCTCAAATACGTTTTTTAAGCGCTCAATATGGTTGTTTTGCTTACTTACTTTAGTTAAATCACTTAATGCAAAATGACTTTGATGGTGCAGCGGGTTAAGCGCTATGGCATTTTCAAAAGCGTGTTGGGCTTTATCAAATAGTCCTAAAAACTTAGCGCTTACACCGTAGTTATAATAAAACGGTGGTTGAGCTTTGTTAGCTGCTGTAGCCAGTGTAATAGCGCGCTCAAAGTAGTTAAGTGCTTGCTCGTGAATACCTGCTTGAGTAAGTGCAACGCCAAGTGTGTCGGCATCAAGGGCTTTAGTTATTTGTTTTAATGGCACCGATAGTGCGGTGTTTTTTGCTTTTTGTAATTCGCCAGTTAGTGCGTAACATTTAGCAAGTTGCGCGGTGTATTCAATACTTTGGCCAAGGGTAAGGGCTTTTTCGATGAGCTTTATTGCTTTGTGTATTTGCCCAACAGTTAAATTAACCATTGCCAGCAAAAAATACCCATCAGCAAAGTCTGGTTTGAGTGTAACTAACTCCACTAGGGCTTTGTGTGCTTGCTCTATTTTACCTTGGTTTAGGGAGTGTATTGCGCTTTGATGAAGTTGCTTTAAATTTGGCTGCATGGTTTTTGGTAATTATTTTGTGAAAGAAAATAAAAAGGCTCAAATAAATTTGAGCCTTAAAACATTGTTTAAAAATTACTATAAATTATATTTCAAATTTGTAGTTAAATTTAACACCTACCGTAAGCGGGCGATTAATGTAATGGCCGTAGTTACGTTGTATGTCGGCACCATTTGCTGATGTTATATCGGCATCTGAACGACGAACTGAGGTAACTGCGTATTTGTTGAATAGGTTATCAACATATAGGGTAGTTGACCATGCATCAGCTGTTAATTTAGCAGATATATTACTTAAGCTGTAACCTGGTAGTGTTTCGCCGTTATCACGAAGCCCTACTCTTGAAAGCACGTCGCTTTGCGCAGTTAAACCGTAGTTAATATCAAGCGTTTTGTCGTTAAACACGTCTGTTTGATAGTTTACACCCATCGAAAATTGATTTTCAGGTGAGCCTGGTAAACGGTCGCCGTCTTCTGCGCCATCGGTACCATCGGCATTAAACAAAAATGGTGCGTCTGATGTTAGCTCTGCTTTTGTGTAGGCATAAGTTGCGTAAACTGAAAACGAGTCAGATAAAATGGCACGGGTCGAAATTTCAATCCCTTTTGCATTTGCGCTGCCTGCGTTTGAAAGGTACGTTAATTGACCTATATCTGTAGCGCCCGTAATTTGTGCATCATCCCAATCTACGTTAAATAACGCGGCGTTAAAGTGTAGCTGGCTTCTAAACCATGTACTTTTAAAGCCTAGCTCGTAGTTTGTTGTGGTGTCGGCTTCATATAATAATTCGTCAGGTTTACCACAGCCTGTTTGTTGATCCTCAACAATTGGATCAGGACAAGACACTAAACCGTTTGAACCACCAATTCTAAAGCCTTCACTTACTGTTACATAACCCATTACTGAGTCAGTGAACTGGTATTTAGCATTAAATTTAAATAAGTTACCGTTATCGCCAGCGTCATCTTTTTCGTATGCAACGGTGGTTACATCAGGATCTACTCCACCATACAATGTATTGGCTAGCGGGAAGTCAAAAGCCGCTTGCGACTCTACATCATATTTGTAAAAACGGGCACCAATGGTAATATCTAATTTGTCGGTTACTTGATAACCAACTTCACCAAATAGTGCAGACTCAGTGACTTTACTTTTTGTAAGCTCTAAGTATTCTAATGAGTCAGGTCTTAGCTGCTCGCCACCAAAGTTATCAATAGCGAATTGGTCAAACCCAGGGGTAAACTCTCGGCTTGACGCTTCGGTTTCTGTTTTGTTGTAAAAGCCACCCACAATCCAGTTAAAGTCGCTGTCGCCTTGCGACACTAAGCGAATTTCTTGAGTGAAGGTGTCTTCTTCGTCTATTTCACGGGTAAACGTTGAAAACGAAGGGAATTCTTCATAGCCGTAATCAAGACGAATAAGTAAGTCTGTTTGATCGCGTTGACCGTCGGCATCAAAGCTCGAAATACCGGTTGCCGATACTAGCTCTGCAAAACCTAAATCGGCTTTTAGCTCAAGGCTTAGTAATTGATCTTTTTTCTCGCGCGGCTCTTCAAAGCGATAAGCCGATTCGTATTTACCTATTACGTCGCTTAAACCGTTGTTTGGATTAAGGCTGTTGTAATGAACAATCGAGCGGCCTTCGCTGTCTTGGTTTTGATAAAAGTAGTTAAGCGTACCTTCAAACGATTCATTTGGTTTAAAGCGAACAGAAATACGACCTGTAGTGGTGGTTTCGCCGTTGGCGTCTTTTACATTTTTAAGGTTGTTACTAACTGCTGAGCTATCGCTCCAATCTGGATCTGGCAACGATACGCCAGGCTCACGTACTACGTAGCCGTAATCGATAAAACCCGGATCTTCATATACGTTTAAGCTGGCGCGAACTGCAAGCTTGTCTTCAATTAGTGGCAGGTTAAATATAAAACCGCCTTCGCCACCTAAAGAGTCACTTTCTTTTGTTTGAAACAGGTCGCCGTAAACTTCAAGCGATGTAAAATCAAGCTCAGGCTGTTTAAGCATGTAACGAATTGCACCGCCTAATGTGCCTGCACCATAAAGGGTGCCTTGTGGCCCAATTAATACTTCAACACGCTCAATATCTACTAGGCGCATATCTACTGAAACCGGAATTTCGTTAATGTAAGTAGATACTGTGCCGCCATCTGATGATGGACCAGACGAGTTTGTATTTAAACCACGAACAATAATAGGCGAGCCTGAGCGGCCACCTTGATCGGTAATTGTTAAACCAGGTACCCAGCGCGCTACATCCGCAAGCTCACTGATATTTTGATCTTTCATTATATCAGCATCAAGGGCTGTAATATTTAGCGGTGCATTTTGCACAGAGCCGCTGCGCCTTGTTGCTGTAACTTCGATTACTTCGAGTGATTTGTTTTTAGCTGCAACTTCTTCTTGAGCAAGTGCGGCATTAGGCAATAAAAATACGCTAGAAACAGCGCTCGAAATAGCCAAGGTTAACAAGCTTGGTTTAAACATAAAAAGTGATCCCCAGTTCAAATGTTTTACATTAGTAAATTAAGTTAAGCAGTTTATCAGGGAGTGAAGTCGCTTGGAATATTTAAATTGAATTTTAATTCACTTTTATAGAATAAATATGGTTGATATGTAGGGTTTTTATTTGGTTAATCGGTAATACAGGCAATGGCTTAGTGTAATTAGGTACAGTTAGATTAAAAATTAAACCCTTGTTTAAAGGTAAATAGTCATTCATATTTTAAAGATGGTGTTATGACGTGCTCGTTAAACAAATTATTACATTAAAATTAATATTTCATAATGTCATTACTTATACTTTTATTAGCACTATTAAAGTGTATTTTGATCCCCATTAAGAATGTTAAGTCGCCATTATTAGTGACAGTTTAAGTTATTGAGTGAGCGTGTTTGATTGCTGCTTCGTATTCTCTTTTTTATTTTGTCCGCACTTTTTTGTGCGTGTTTTTAAGGATTAACAATGAGCCAACTATTTTCGCCTTTATCACTTGGGCAAGTAACGTTAGATAACCGTATTATTATTGCACCCATGTGCCAGTATTCAGCCAATAATGGCGCTGCTAGCGATTGGCATACTATTCATTTAGGCCAATTGAGTTTAAGTGGTGCAGGGTTACTTATTTTAGAAGCAACAGCAGTAAACCCAGAAGGGCGTATTAGTTACGGCGATTTAGGGCTTTGGAATAACGAAACCCAACAAGCACTAGGCAAAAGCCTAAAAGCAGTAAGGCAATACAGCCCTATGCCTATTGGTATTCAGTTAGCGCATGCTGGGCGCAAAGCATCGACTGAAAAACCATGGGACGGTGGTGATGCCATTGCACCTGATGATGTAAATGGCTGGCAAACGCTCGCACCTTCGGCAATTGCGTACGACGCTAACAGCCCAGTGCCAAAAGCAATGAGCCAATCTGACATAGATTCACTAATTAAAGATTTTGTAAGTGCAGCTAAACGCGCTGATGAACTCGGCCTTGATTTAATCGAGCTTCATGGTGCGCACGGTTACCTGTTACATCAATTTTTGTCGCCACTTTCAAACAAGCGCGATGACAACTACGGTGGCAGCCTAGAAAACAGAATGCGCTTATTACTTGATGTGTTTAAAGCGGTAAGAGCGGTATTCCCCAGTAATAAAGCAGTGGGTGTGCGTATTTCGGCAACCGATTGGGTTGAAGGTGGCTGGGATTTAGAGCAATCGATAGTGCTTAGTAAAGCGCTTGATGAACTAGGTTGTGATTTTATTCATGTAAGTACGGCGGGCCTAAGCCCAGAGCAACAAATACCAGTTAAACCTAATTTCCAGGTACCGTTTGCAACAGCCATAAAAGAAGCGGTTAAAATGCCTGTTATAGCGGTGGGTTTAATTACACAGGCGCAACAAGCCGAAGATATTATTAGTGAGCAGCAAGCCGATGGTGTAGCGCTGGCGCGTGGCATTTTATATAACCCGCATTGGCCGTGGCATGCAGCTGCAGAGCTTGGCGCTACAGTAACTGCACCTAAACAGTATTTACGTTCAAGCCCACATGGGCAGCCATCACCAATAAAATAAAACGAAGCTTTTTGTAAAAACCCAACCCGCGCTTGCTGGTTGGGTTTTATTATTTTTATAAAGTAGAGACACACATGACCCAAACAGGCGTTTCAGCGCAACCTCTTAGCAATACACTCGTTACTATTATTGCTTTGTGTTGCGGTCTTATTGTTGCCAATATTTATTACGCTCAACCTATTATTGAGTTACTTGCCCCAGAAGTTGGATTAAGTTCACGCAGTGCTAGCCTTATCGTATCGCTTACACAAATAGGCTACGCTTTGGGGTTGTTTTTTTTAGTACCATTAGCTGATTTAGTTGAAAATAAAAAGCTTATGTTGGTCACTCTTGGTGTGTCGTTTTTGAGTTTAGTGGGTACGGCACTTGCTGATTCACCTAATGTAATGCTTATTTTATGTTTAATGATAGGTATAAGTTCGGTTTCTGTTCAGGTGCTTATTCCACTTGCTGCGCATTTATCGTCTGACGAAAAACGCGGACAAGTTCTTGGTAATATTATGGCGGGTTTGTTGTTAGGTATTTTGCTAGCAAGACCTATATCGAGCTTAATAGCCGATCACTTTGGTTGGCGCGCTGTATTTTACTTTGCAGCAGGGTGTATGGTGTTTATTGCTGGCGTAATTTATTTTGCTATTCCAAGTAGGCAACCAACCCATAAAACAACGTATTTTAAGTTATTAAAATCGCTTAAACAATTAATGATAAGCCAGCCAGTGCTGCGCCAACGTTCACTTTTTCAAGCGTTAATGTTTGCATCGTTCAGCTTATTTTGGACAAGCGTACCGGTTGTGCTTGCCCGTGAGTATGGTTTATCCCAATCGGAAATAGCATTGTTTGCACTAGTGGGCGCCGCAGGTGCTGTAGCAGCTCCCATTGTTGGGCGTTTGGCTGATAAAGGTTATACACACCAGCTATCGTTACTGGCCAAACTCATTGCAGCATTGTGCTTTTTACCTAGCTTATTTGAGTTACCTTACGGCATTATAGTATTGGCATTAACCGGTGTGTTTATTGATTTTGCTGTGCAGGCCAATATGGTATTGGGTCAACGTGCAGTGTACGCACTAGAGCCACAAAGCCGTGCGCGTTTAAACGCTATTTATATGACGAGTATATTTGTAGGTGGCGCAGTAGGCTCGCTTATTGCCAGCCCATTATATGAAGCAGGCGGTTGGACTGGTATTGCACTGGTGGCTACGGGTATGCCGCTTATTTCGTTGATTGGCTATTTGCTTACAACTAAAAAGCAAAGTAAGGCTGTGAGTTAAAAAATTACCAGATACAACACAATAAAGTCACCATGTGCGTGGTGACTTTATTTAGCTTGTTTAGGTTAGTTTGGTAGTTAACTAAGTAGCCTGTTTTTTTGCGTTTGAAAACGAGCTACCAACAGATGCAATAATTACAAGTAAAATAGCGAGCCACTGCCATAAAGTAAGTAACTCACCCAGTATAATAAACCCTGCGAGCGAAGCTATTGCAGGCTCTAAACTCATCATTACGCTAAACCCTTGTGAAGGCATGTTACGCAGTGCAACCATTTCAAGTGTGTAAGGCAGTGCGCTTGATAAAATAGCAATACCAATACCCAGAGGGATAATTTCCCATGTAAACGCGGTGCTTTGCATAATGCCGCCGTAAGGCACTAGCACTATAGCGGCAACAGTCATGCCCAATGCGACAGTGGCTCCACCAGAGCTTTGTGTGCCCGTTTTTTTACCAAATAATATATAACCTGCCCAACATGCACCGGCACCAAGAGCAAGCGCTACACCCAATGGATCAAGGCTGTCTTGGCCGCTCATATCTGGAAGCAAAAGCAAAATACCAGCAATAGCACAGGCAACCCAAAATAAATCACGTTTGCGGCGTGATGAAAACAAGGCAACAGCAAGCGGGCCTGTAAATTCAAGTGCTACACCAATGCCTAGTGGAATGCGTTCAATGGCGTAATAAAACAAAATGTTCATGCCGCCTAAGCTTAAACCATACACAATTATAGGAATACGATTACCCGTAGTAGGTAAGTGTTTCCAAGGTTTAAACACTAAGCAAAGTATAAAGGCAGAAAAACCAAGCCTAAGGGCTGTCGTGCCTTCAGGGCCAACAATAGGAAAAAGCTGTTTTGCAAACGACGCGCCCGTTTGAATGGTCATCATGGCAAGCAATACACACACGATAGCCAGTAAATAACTTTTTGAAGATGCTTGCATTTTAATCCTTGAGTTGAGTAACTCTATCAATTAGTTATGTAATGCAGGGAGTATAAAAGCTAAACCCGCCCGATATTAATGGCGGCATAGTATCTTTTTTTAAATTTATAGGTAAGTGTTTGCGACCAAAAATAACGCAATTAAAAGTATATTAAATAGGGCAGGTAAATAAAGTAAGAGGTAAAGTTAGCAAACAGGCGTTTGCTAACTTTAATAAGTTGGTTAAAAGGCCTTAGTGGGCACTTTTATTAACTAAGCCGTCAAGCGAGTAGAGGCCTCGTTTTTCATCATTTTTGCGTTTAATTTCTTCAAGTGCACGCGATTCTACAGCGTCAAATAAAGCATTAATTAAGCGGTTAAAATGTTTGTGCATTGCACTGCGCGCTGCATTTGCATCATGCGACTTTAGGGCTGTATAAATAGCGGTGTGTTCATCCATAACGCACTCGTTATTGTTTTTACACACACTGCCATAGTCAGCAACAATTTGTGGATTTGTTAAACGTAAATCCCACAAGTTAGACACTGCAAATTCAAGTGCTTTATTACGCGTTGCTCTAGCTATAATCTCATGAAACTCACGGTCGGCTTGCTCAACATATAGGCCTTTTTCCATGGCAATTAATGTTTTATTTAGTTGCTCTAGTTCTTCTTCTGTAATGCTTTGAGCAGCTAAAGCGGCAATTTCGCCTTCAATTAATGCGCGAGCTTGAGTGAGTTCAAATGCACTGATTTCTTTTGATTTTATAGATGCATTTTTTTGTTCTACTACGTAAACACCAGAGCCGGTTTTAACTTCAACTCGGCCACGTACTTCTAATGCGATAATAGCTTCTCTAATGGTAGGGCGGCTTACATCAAACATTTCTGCAAGTTCACGTTCAGGTGGTAAACGACTCCCAGCAGAAAATTCGCCTTGATTTATTAAAGACTCAATTTTATCAACTATGCGCCAAAATAAGCGACGATTACCCATACTTTACCTTCATTACCTTAAGGAATAATGGCCTCTGGGGCCTATAAGTCAAAACCAACTGTTAATATCAGAGGTTACCTTAAAATTCACTATTATGTCAAAATTCTAACGCGATGTTAGGGTTAAAAACCACTATACACCAATGGTTGCATTCTTGTATTACCAATTTAGTTTAAAATAATGTAATTGGCCAGCTTGATTGGTAATGTTTTTATGTGTTAGGTTAGATTAAAGGTTATTGAGTAATAAATATTGGTAATAAACCGAGTTGGGTTGTCAGTGTTAAGTTTGTTGTAGAAGTATTTGATTGCCCATGGATGGGGATCGCTATTTTAAAGTGTTTTGTAAAATGTGTCGTTGTACGAGAGCTATTTAAGCTTTCTTCTGGGCGTTAGCTGTCGTTGGTTAACGCCCATATTTTATTTAATTAGTCGTTAGGGTACACAACCCCAAGCTGTTTGCGCGCTTCATCAAGAACGCTCATTACGTTACTGGCTAAAATGTGCGTATTAACAGGTGACTCAAGGATATTTTGCTTCACTAATGACATAAAATGTTCAACTTCGTATTTCATAAAGTGCTCATCAAACGGCTGGGATAAAACCTCTACACCACCATTATTAGCAATAAATTCCACCTTTTTAAGTTGCGATACCGCTTCTATACGTATGCGCCCAAGCTCGCCTTGTATTTCGGTTATGTTGTCGCCTTGCGATATTTTGGAGTAACTAATAACGGCTTGTTTATCAGCGTAGTTTAGTAATACATCGCCCGCACCATCTACACCAGTATCAAGCAATACGCCACTGGCACTCACCCTTTTTGGTGCCCCCCAAAGTGCAATTAATAAATACAGTGGGTAAATCCCTAAATCAACTAAAGCGCCGTTAGCAAACTCGGGTAAAAATGTATTTGGGCGTTCACCATTTTTATACCTATCGTAACGCGATGAGTATTGACTGTACTGGCCAATATATTTACGAGGTGTGCCAATTTTTACCATTGCCTGTTGTAGCTGTTCATAGTTAGGCAAGTGAGTGGTCATCATGGCTTCCATGTAAAGGCGCTGATGCTTTTTTGCTGCAGCTATAATGCTTGCAAGCTCTTTAGAGTTGGCTGCTGATGGTTTTTCGCCAAGGACATGTTTACCCGCTTCTAGACACATAATGGCATATTGTTTGTGTAAGCTGTTAGGGGCGGCTATGTAGACAGCATCGACATGTTTATCTTGGCAAACTTGCTCGATTGAGGTGAAAATTTTTGCTTGTGCATTTTGTGGGTGTTTGGCTAAAAACGCTTCGCCGCTAGATACTGCGCGCGAGCACACCCCATATAAATTAAAATCGTTTAACGTATTTGCAGCGGCTAACAATGTGTCGCTAATAAAATTGGTGCCAACAATAACAAAGTTCATGCTCACTCCTTAGCTTAAATAAAAATAATAATAAGAGTGTTTAGTTTAACATTTTTTTAGTCCTATATGCGCTAGGGGAGCACCCAAACCAGCGTTTAACATTAACACTTAGTGTTGCTTGTTCCTGATACCCTAAAAGCTCAGATATGGTTGATATTGTAAATTGGTTTTGCGCTAAATAGTGTGCAGCTAAAGCGCGACGAGTGGCATCTTTAAGTTTTACAAAACTCGTATTATGTTTGATAAGTTCTCGATGCAGAGTACGCGGGTGCATACCCAGCGCAGCTGAAATAGTTTGGTTACTACATTGATAAATAGGAAGCATAGGCCTAATTAGCGCACTAACTTGGTTGGGCAACGGTTGTGTGTGTTCTTTGTTTTTTGCCAAGAAGTTTAGCGCTGCTTGTACTTTATTTAGTTTAGGGTGATCAAGCTCAAGAGTTAAATCACTTTTTGAGATTACAATGCCAGCGCTGTTGCGATGCTCTATAACGTTACAACCAAAGTAAGTGTTATAGGCACGAGTATTAGTACTTAACTTTTTTGGCAAAAATATATTAATTGGTTTGCAGCGGTTATTACTCAGCTTTTTAATAACAGCTAATGCTAAACCAATGGTTAGCTCAATGACTTGGTTTATGTGCGGTAATGGTTTTAAATTAATTTCGAATGATAAAAACAAGCTTTTATCATTCTCTAAAGGGTGCGAGTTTAAGCTAAGTGCAGGGCTGTGTAAGTAAAGGTATTTAATAACCCAATTAAGTGCATCACCTAAATTAGTACTACTTTTGGCGGCTATTGCAATATGTCCTAAAATATCAAAATTTTGTCTACTTGCGAGCTTAAGGCCAAAACTAGAGCAATTGAACTTACAAGCACAGTATTCTAAAAGCTCAGCGTAATCTCGATAAGGTAAATATTGGTTGTCGAGATTTTTAAAGTCAACGTTACTAATATTACAGCTTTGCATTATTTCATGCGGATCGCCGCCAAATTCGCTAATTAGCGTGTCTATACCTTGTAATGACGTGGCTCTGATTAGGCTGCTCATGGTTAACCCCAAATAAGTGATGTCTAAAAATATCAAGTTTTATTGGGTTTTTCTATGCACTATTACTGTTAAGGCCGTTTAAAACTTTTATTAAGGTACACCATGAACAATACAACATTTGATTACATTGTGATTGGCGCAGGCAGTGGCGGCTGCGTTATGGCATCGCGCTTGTCTGAGGATAAAAATGTCAGTGTGTGTTTAATTGAAGCTGGCGGCAGCGATAAAAGTGCATTTGTGCAAATGCCAGCTGGCATAGCAGCGAGTGTGCCTTATGGCATAAATAGCTGGCATTACAATACGGTGCCACAAAAAGAGCTTAATAACCGCTGTGGTTTTGTGCCGCGCGGCAAAGTATTGGGTGGCTCAAGCTCGACTAATGCAATGGTTTATATTCGCGGTAACAAATACGATTACGACCAATGGGCAGCTAATGGCAATACGGGATGGGATTTTGATAGCTTACTCCAGTACTTTATTAAAGCTGAGAACAATAAAGCGTTTATAAATAATGAGCTGCACGGTACAAAAGGCCCGCTACATGTACAAGAGCTAAGTAACCCAAGCGATGTAAACCAGTATTTTTTAAATGCCTGTGCTGAGCAGGGCGTTAATTTAAGCGACGATATAAATGGTAAAGAGCAAAGCGGCGCGCGTTTATCGCAGGTAACTCAGCACAATGGCGAGCGTTGTAGTGCAGCAAAAGCATATTTAACACCGTATTTAAACCGCCCCAATTTAACGGTATTAACCCATAGCCACGTTAATAAAATAAATGTAACCAATAAGATAGCGCAAGGCGTGCAAATAGAGCGTAATAAAGAGGTTATTAATTTACGTGCTAAAAAAGAGGTAATACTTAGTGCTGGCGCTATTAATTCGCCGCAGGTATTAATGCTTTCAGGTATTGGCCCTAAAGAGCAGTTAAGTGCACATAACATTAAGGTTCAGCACGTACTTGAAGGTGTTGGCGCTAACTTACAAGATCACTTAACGGTAGTGCCACTTTATAAATCAAAAACAAGTAAAGGCACATTTGGTATAAGCCCGCTTGGCATTGCCAGCATTTTAAAAGGATGCGTTAACTGGTTTAGTAAACGAGAAGGGCGATTAACCAGTAATTTTGCAGAGTCGCACGCGTTTATTAAATTATTTGAAGGCTCGCCAGCGCCCGATGTGCAGCTAGAATTTGTAATTGGGCTGGTGGACGATCATAGTCGTAAATTACACACTGGGCATGGTTACAGTATACACAGCAGTATTATGCGCCCCAAAAGCCGAGGTACTATTACATTAGCCGATAACAACCCGCGTAGTGCACCGCTTATCGACCCTAATTATTTAAGCCATTCAGATGATTTAACTGTAATGCTTGCTGGTCTTAAAAAAACACTCGCTATTATGCAAAGCAACGCTTTTGATAACATACGCGGTAAAATGCTCTACCCGCTTGATATAAATAATGATGAGCAGCTAATTGAATTTATACGCCAAACTGCAGATACCGAATATCATCCCGTAGGGACATGTAAAATGGGGCAAGACTCAATGGCAGTGGTAGATACTAATTTACGAGTACACGGGGTGAGTAACTTACGCGTAGTTGATGCGTCGATTATGCCTACTATTATTACCGGCAACACAAATGCGCCGGTAATTGCGATTGCTGAAAAAGCGGCTGATTTAATTAAACACGCAAGGGAGTAATTAAATAAACTGTAGTAGGGCTATTAATTAGCTATAAAACTCATTTAGCCATTGTTGCCAATCGCTTTCAAGATGTAGCATTTGCTGATGCTTTTTAGCGTTTAGATGCTTGGCTTCGTCCTCGCTTGCCACATAAGGCCCAACGCGGCATAGGGGGCAATGGTTAGATGTTAAGTATGCAGGCTTTGTAAGGCGTGAGCTTAATTCGCTAGTATGTTTATCGAGACTTTTTGGGCTGAAAACGTAAGTTATACCGCTTGTGTCTTTAACGTGTTTATCGCGGTCAACATTACGAATTTTATAACCTTCAAAATGGCTAATATCAAATGGAATTTGGCCTAAATAATCTGCGGTTAAACCGTTATTTAAACTCCCTTCTATATTCCACTCACGATAAGGTTTTACATCCTTTGAGGTGATGTAACAAAGCATTGGCCCATTTTTATCAAGCGCGTATTCGTTAGCGTATTTAATAAATTGGTGCAGTAAAGCGCGGTTTAATACGTTCATACTGGTTTGGCGCGTGTTGTTTTCAAACGCTTCACGGCCAACAAATGCAGGTATAAGCGGAAACTGAAAAATAACCACATCAAAGCTGTGCTGGTTTTCACTTAGAGCTTGCCAACATGCAGGGTTTGTTACATCAAAACTATTAAGTACCTCAACGTTATGCGCTTTTAAGTTGCTAAGTGCATTGTGCTGGTATTTTTGCTCAATAGTAGTTTGGTCATCGTAAGTGGATGCAACCAAAGCTTTTGGCGATAGATGGGTGTAAATAGCGTTCGAAAACGATAAATCGCCATCGCCTACAGTGAGTATTCGCCATTGAGGATTTAAATACATATTTTATTTAGCGTTTATGTTTGTAGCAGTATTATTTATATCGCTATTTGTTTGTGAGTCTTTTGCTAGTATACGATGAAACGCAAGTCTGGTTTTTAATCCTTCGATTGCGATTTGTTTAATAATAAGATTAAAGGTAATTAAAATAGCAAAGGCAATATGAATAGGGCCGTGAGTAAATCCTGCATCTGTATCGTACAGTGTTAAACCGAATAGCAAAAATAAGACGACTAAAAATATTTCGAGTAATTGACTTGAATAAAAGCTTAAACGACCTTCGCTCTTATGATCTTTTTTAATGCGAATAGCACAAAAAAATGGGATCACTTTGATTTTAAATGCAGCGTTTTTTTCTACGTAGTTTTCGCCAAGTTCGTCGAGTTGTTGGCGTAGTTGGTCAATCATGGTGTGTCCTCAAATAGCAGTGCGCGGATATTACCCTATTACCACGCAATATTTAAGTTTACAGCTGCTATTTAGGGTAAATACTCATACCAATAGTAAGGATATGACACACAAACACAACAGAGGTAAGTACAAAGCGCATTTTTTGATAATCTTTATGATAGGTTTGCCATTGCGGCGTGGCTTTTTCAAATAAAAGTACTAACCAAAAACTAGCACCTAACCAAGCGAGTGCCCACTCAACAGGTAAAAATGATAAAAATGGTATAGGTATTACAGGCGCAACAGCTTTTATAGCATTGCTATAAGTTTGCTCTCCGGCGCGCCATAAGTTACCCGCCATAAATGCTAAAATGGCGATACTGTAAAAAGTAAAAAACTCCAAGTTAAGGCCATTACTGCCAAACATGAGTGGCCAACCTACACACCCTAAAAACGGGATTAAGCCTAGGTAACCTAGCTGTATATGGTTAACAAATTTTTCCATTACGGTGTGCCTTATATTTAATAACTTATTTGAAGCGCGGCTATTGTAGCAGTATTGCGATTAGCGGTCTTAATAATTCGCCAGCGTTTACAATTCAACTAATGCTTACGATAACAATGATTACATAGTTCAACCCAAAAAATCGATTGTTTTAATCTAAACAATCAATTTTATTTAATTTTCCATTGGCCTTATTGTATTAATCAAGCCAACGCAGAAGGTCGTTTAAAACGAAAGCGTTGATTACTTTTAAAATACATAAATACAGATGAGGAAATACCATGAGCACTTCATTAATCAATACAAAATTACAACCATTCAATGCAACCGCTTACCACAACGGTGACTTTGTAGAATTGTCTGAAAAAGATGTTCTAGGTAAATGGTCTATCTTCTTCTTTTACCCAGCAGACTTTACATTTGTATGTCCTACCGAATTAGGTGACCTTGCAGATTACTATGCACAACTTCAAGAAATGGGCGTAGAAGTTTACTCAGTATCTACTGACACTCACTTCACTCACAAAGCATGGCATGACACGTCAGACACTATCGGTAAAATTACTTACCCAATGATTGGCGACCCAACAGGGCGTATTACACGTAGCTTTGGTGTAATGATTGAAGAAGAAGGTTTAGCACTTCGTGGTACATTTGTAATGAACCCAGAAGGCGAAATTAAAGTAATCGAAACTCACGATTTAGGAATTGGCCGAAGCGCTAAAGAACTAGTTCGTAAAGTACAAGCTGCACAATACATTGCAACTCACGATGGTGAAGTTTGCCCTGCATCTTGGCAGCCAGGTGAAGACACACTTGCACCTTCACTAGATTTAGTTGGTAAAATCTAAATTATAGGTTTACCCACTTTTATAAGGGCAGGTAACTGCCCTTAAATCAACGAACATTCGTTTGTTGGTGCCTCCTATATCAATATACTTGTTTAAGCACATGCATTATTTGGCATGGGAGGCTTGCTGTTTAAATTTTCCTAAAAGGGTTAAGCCATGTTAGATAACAACATAAAAAATCAATTAAAAAGCCATTTCGAATCGCTTACTCAACCTGTTGAGCTGCTTATTGCCTTGGATGACAGCAAAAAATCAGCAGAAGTAGAAAGCTTAGCAAATGATTTAGCCACACTAAGCGATAAATTTACTGTAATAAGCAATCCTGATACAAGCGCACGTCGCCCGTCAATGGTTGTACATTCGCCCATTAAAAACACTCATGTTACGTTTGCAGGCGTACCTATGGGTCATGAATTCACAAGTTTAGTGTTAGCACTTTTGCATACTGGCGGACACGCAAGTAAAGCTAAAAGCGAAGACATTGAGCAAATACAATCGCTTACTCAAGAGCTGAACTTTGAAGTATACATAAGTTTAAGTTGCCAAACGTGCCCGCAAGTAGTGCAAGCACTTAATACTATGGCAGCGACAAACAGTAATATTAAAGCCACCATGATTGACGGTGCATTATTTCAAGATGAAGTAGAAGAGCGAAATATTTTAGCTGTACCGGCTGTATATTTAAATGGCGAACCATTTAGCCAAGGTGCACTAAGCCTTACTGACATACTCAATAAAGTAGATAGCAAAGGGGCTGCTAAACAAGCAGCAGCACTAAGCGAAAAAGACGAGTTTGATGTACTTGTAGTCGGTGGCGGCCCAGCGGGTGCGTCGGCTGCAATTTACTCAGCACGAAAAGGGTTAAATACAGGCATTGTTGCCGACAGATTTGGTGGACAAGTTGCCGATACACTAGCAATAGAGAACTTTATTTCGATTAAAGCGACTGAAGGGCCTAAATTGGTTGCCCAGCTCGAAGAGCACGTTAAAGAATACGATGTAGATGTAATGCATAATCAGCGTGCAGCGGCACTTGGTTATAACAATGGTTACGAAATTACACTAGAAAATGGCGCAGTACTTAAAGCTAAGTCGCTCGTACTTGCAACTGGTGCACGCTGGCGCGAAATGAACGTACCAGGCGAGCAAGAATATCGTGGCCACGGTGTGGCATATTGCCCACATTGCGACGGCCCTTTATTTAAAGGCAAACCTGTTGCTGTAATTGGTGGTGGTAATTCAGGTATAGAAGCGGCAATCGATTTAGCTAATATTGTGCAAAGCGTTACGGTACTTGAATTTGCAGACACACTACGAGCCGATGAAGTGCTTATTCGTAAAGCTAAAAGCATGGCTAATATTACCATTATCAAAAGTGCACAAACAACCGAAGTACTTGGTGATGGTAAAAAAGTAACTGGCTTAATGTACACAGATAGAGTGTCGGGAGAGAGCAAAGAGCTTGAACTTGCCGGTATATTTGTACAAATAGGCTTAATACCAAATACTGAGTGGTTAAAAGACAGCGACCTTGAATTAAGTAAATTTGGTGAAATACTGATTGATGCTAAAGGCGCAACTTCATTACCAGGAATTTACGGCGCGGGGGATGCAACCAATACTCCGTTTAAACAAATTATTATTGCAATGGGCAGCGGTGCAACAGCAAGTTTAGGTGCATTTGATTATTTAATTCGTCACTCTGAAGAAGCTGATCAAAGCGCTGCTTAATGTAATTAGTAAAAACTCTCTTGATATAACAGCAAGGCTACACCCATAGCTGTTTGTTAACCCAAGCCGCCCTTCTCCAAAGGCGGCTTTTTTAATGCTTAAGAATTAGCACACGATTTAATCACACCCACCACCAGAATCGCCGCCGCAATCTGTATAAGAATGTGATGAGTTACTGCTAGAGGAAGCTGTTGAGTCATTGCCAGTATAAGCTGATGATCCACGTGATGACTTAGCACTGATAAATGTAACTAACAGCAATACGCCTGATACGATAACTATTGTTATTGATGAGCTCCATTGCCCAGTGGAAACGCCTTTAAATACTGCAACAATAAGGACAGTTAGTAATATAGTTCTAATTATGTTTTTCATTGTTAATTCCTTATCTAACTATATTTAGCACGCAGTTAAGTGTGCAAAGCTAATATTTTAAAGCTTTAGTAATTGTGCCGCTGACGCAATAGCGACTTCTAAAGAATGCATTTTAAACGGTTTTGAAATAAACATATCCATACCAGCTTGTTTGCATGCTAATTTATCTTGCGATGAAGTATTGGCTGTAAGGGCAACAATATAGGTTGAATCGTGCGGACAGATACTTTTTGAACGCAGTTGTTTTGTAGCCTCAAAACCATCGAGTATAGGCATAATACAATCCATAAAAATAAGGTCGTAATGCTTTTGCTCGCATTTAAATATGGCATCTTGCCCATCTACTGCAAAGTCTGGCTTTATATTGAGTTTATTAAGCGACGCATCAAGAACGAGTCTGTTTATGTCGTTGTCATCCACCACTAAAACAGAAAGCTTAGAAGCGTTAATGTTTATTTTTGATAGTGGATTTAGCTCTACTTTTTGCTCTTTACCTAGCTCTATAGGGATACTTAGCGAAAAAGTAGTTCCTTGATTTACTTTACTACTTACCTTGATTGTTCCGCCCATATACTCAACAAGTTCTTTAACTATTGCGAGGCCAAGCCCTGTGCCTCCTTTACTGTTTTTAGCATCTACTTCTTGAGTAAAAGGGGAGAATAAAGATTCAAGAAATTGGCTAGTCATGCCTCTTCCTGTATCGGCGACTTTAATGTTTAGCGTTAATTTATTATTGTTATTAATCACAGACGTGTGCAGTTTTACACAACCACGCTCAGTAAATTTTAACGCATTACTTAATAAGTTGGAGGTAATTTGACTTAGGCGTGTGTTATCGCAATATGCCCAGCAGCTATCAGAAATTTCATTTTTTACTTCTAATTCTACATTGCTGTTTTTAAATAACGGGGTGTACAAAGAAATGAGATCAGTAAATGTTGTATTTAATAAAACATCCGTCGGTTCTAGTTTTAACTCACCGTGGTTAATTTTAGAAAAATCGAGTACTTCGTTTATTATGCTCAGGAGTATATCTGCGCTACGCAGCGCGACTTTTATTTTTTCGGTTCTCTTTTGTTCGTTATGTTCATCTATTAACGTAGTAAGCATGCCCGTAATGCCATTTAGCGGTGTTCTAAGTTCGTGGCTTATTTTTGCAAAAAGCATGCTTCTATCTTCGAGTAATCGCTCGGCTTGTGCTTGTTTATTTTTAAGCTCTTCTCTTAGAGTCACTGCTTCGGTAATATTTTGAAAGGTACCAAACAAACGTACACAGGTATCACCGTCAAATTCGGCTTCGCCAAATGTAGATACCCAAATGGTTTGATTTTTGGCTGTAATAATTTCAAGTTCTAGATGCCACTTTTCGCCGTGTTGTATAGCAAGCTCAACTGCTTTATTTATTTTGTCTCTGCTTGTACCTTCTTTATAAAAGTTAACTGCAGATTCAATTTCAGGCTGATAGTTTTCATCAACTTGATGGATTTGTTTAGTTTGCTGACTCCAATAAATTTTATTATTAGTAAGGTCAACTTCCCACGTGCCTATATTTGCTATGCTTTCTAGTTTTAATAAGCTATTGCTGTTTTTTATTAATTTTTCTTTAGTGATGCTGCGAGCTAGTTCTGCCCCTAACCACTGCGCAAATAACTCAATATAGTCGTAGGCGGCATCTGTAAATACTGGAGATTGATTGGCAGAAGAAAAATTTACAGTTCCAAATATATCGGTACCTATTTTAATAGGTGCCCCAATATATGACTCAAGTTTAAAGTTTGCATAGCAAGGATGGTCAGCAATTGCGCTTTGCGAGACGTTATGAAATGCAAGTGCAGAACCCGCACTAAGAGTGTGTACACAATAGGTACCGTCTAAATCAAATTGAGTACCTATTTCTAATGCATTATCTGGCGTAATGGCATGTAACACGGTATAGCAGTTTTTCTCGACCTTACTAATAATAGCTAAATCAAGGTTAAACACTTCAAGTCCAAATGCTAATAGTTGATGGGTTTTTCCATCAAAGTCTAAGCTTTGGTTAGATACTATGTCGTGAAATTGCCTAAGAAAATTCAATAGTAAACATCCTGTTGGTTTTAGAACTAAGTCTATAGCTTGATAAAGCACTAGTTTAACAAAAAAGTGAAATATATTTAGTTAATTATTACTTTATATAAACTTTCTCTAATTAAGCACAACTAATTTGAACACAAACTGCGAGTAAGTTGCTCGCAGCTTATTGTGTATATTAGTAGGTTGAGTTTGGTGTGTACTCAGGGTTGATATCGCCGTCTACTTCCTCTGGGTCAACATCGTTAATAAGCAGTGTTTCACGTACAGCTTCAATGTGATCAAGTACGCTTTGGTAGCGCTCGCCATATTCATACTTTGTCACCTCAATCGCTTTAGGCATGTAAGTAAAAGCTATTTTTAGGGCGTGGAGTGCTTCTTCGTTTATTTTTTCGCTCATAATGTTCTCTTATGTGTAGGCTATAGTTAAGCTGAGTTCTGAATAATAAATCAATTTTTAGCGCTTGCTGCGTTGAATTTCCTTGCAATAGACCAGCTATTGACGCGTAAATTTGCCTTGTTTTTACCAAAAATTTCTAGCTAGAGAGAAACAGATTTAAATATCGTTATTATTTATAGTGTTTTTAAATCTCTTAACCAGAATTCAGGTTAGTTAGTAAAATAACACCAAATACGATTCGGTAAAGACCAAAACTAACAAAAGTGAAATTTTCTAGAAAGCGTATGAATAGTTTAATAGTAAAATAAGCAACTATAAAAGACGTTAAAAAGCCAACTGCAAGGGCAGTTAGGTCATCCAAGCTAAACAGTTGGTAATGTTTAAGTAAGTCGTACCCTGAGGCTGCTGCAAGTACAGGTAAACCAAGTAAAAATGAAAATTCAGCGCTGGTTTTTCGGTTTAAACCACACAACATGGCACCAACAATAGAGCTCCCAGCACGACTAGTCCCCGGAATTAACGCAAATACTTGTGCTACGCCAATCCAAAGGGCTTGTTTATAAGTAACTTGGGTTACATCGGTAGTTGTGCAGTGAGCCTCTTTATAACTGCGCTCTAATAGTAAAAAGATCACACCGCCTACAATAAACATAACACCTACTACTGGTACGCTAAACAGTGTTTTTATTACATCACTAAATATAAAACCAATAATACCCAAAGGAATAAATGCAATGGCAACTTTCACCCATAAATTGAAATATTTAGGGCTAAACTTGTCTTTATAGTTGGCTAGTACCGCTAAAATGGCGGCAAGTTGGATAATGACTTCGAAGGCGAGGTTAGTGTCTGTTGATTCAATGCCTAACCACTTTGACGCTACAATTAAATGCCCAGTTGATGATATGGGTAAAAATTCTGTTATACCTTCAATAATACCTAAAATAATCGCGTTAATTATATCCACGGTTTACTGCTTCCTGAAAAATTAAAAAGCCCGAACTCGGCTTAACTGAAATGACGCATTACTGCGTACCTAAATTGCGAGGCGTAGCATAAAAGCTCTTAAAGCAAACCAACAGTATTTTTAGACTTAATGTGTTTAATAAATTGCATTAAATATCAAATGCACAATATAATAACAATTGTTATCATTTGCATGTACTGTTTTGTATATGTTTGGGCAAATTTAATGAGCGAATAATGAATAATAAAAAAACGTTTACAGCTACATGGCGAAGGCACCTAATTGCATGTGTGTTAGCGCTAATTACTGCGGTAATAATGATTCCGGGTATGACAACTTATTTACCGTTTCAGATGAATGAACAAATATTACTGCCTATTTTACTTTTTCCTGTTATTTGGACTGCGTTGTTTATTTATGCGTATTTGGCGCAAAAGGTATGGCAACCGTTTGTTGTAATGATTGCACTGTGTGTATTACATGGTTTATTGAGTTTTTGGGCGTTAACGCAGGGGCAGGGATGAAGTCGATTACTTTAAAAAAGCTATTTTTATTACATAGCTGGGTAGGAATTATTACTGCTGTACTGCTATTTATTGTTGCATTTAGTGGGGCGTTAGCAGTGCTGTCGCGACCTGAGTTAAAAATATGGGCAAATCCAGAGCTACAATCTAGCCAACACGTTGCCAGCGAGCAAATTAATCGACTAGTAAACGAATACCATAAACAGGTGCCTAGTGAATTTGGCGAAAACATTCATGTGTTTTTACCAAGTGGACATAACTTTCATTTATTAACGTTGGTATTTGAATCCCACCATGGCGATGAAAACTATGACCAAGAGGTGGCCAGAGTATTCCAGTTTCATCAGGATACTTTGGCGCTGGAAAATACTTACTATGGGCCTAGTAAAGAGTTTTACGCTAATAAAAAAACAGATGCGCCAACCTACATAGGTGAGTTTCATGCAGATTTGCATTTAGGGCGACCAATTGGGTTAATTCTCACTGGTTTTTTAGGTTTAACACTTTTAGTAAGTGCAGTTACAGGCTTGTTTATTCATCGTAAATTGATAAAAGAGCTCTTTACGTTTAGGCGAGATAAAGGATTAGATATTGCAGTAAGCGATGCTCATAAGGTCATAGGTATTTGGGGCAGTGTATTTAATATTGTAATTGGTTTTACAGGATCATTTTTAGGGCTTGCGACCGTTATTTTATTACCAGCAGCTGCGTTTGTGAGCTTTGGTGGCGATCAAGATAAGTTAATAGAAACGTTTACCGCAATTCCTGAGCCGGTAGTTAGCCACATTAAGCAACCTACAAAAATAGACACTATTTTAGACAATGTGCATAGTCGTTACCCTGAAGCTGTAATTAGGGATGTCACAATAATGGCGCATAACGATGCGAATGCGCAGGTGTATTTGCGTTTGTTAGGTGGCGAGGCTGTTGCTTCTCAATTACTGCATTATAAAGGCAATGGTGAGTTTGTGCAGTCGATGAGTAGTTTTGGTGATATTTCAGGTGTTTCGATAAAAGTAATTGAGTTGATGTTTCCGCTGCACTTTGGGAACTTTGCAGGGGTGTTTGTAAAATTACTTTGGGTATTGCTTGGCTTAAGTACTGCGCTTTTACCTATTTCGGGCATGATGATGTGGCTAGCAAAGCGTACACGTGGCAGTAGCCCGTCGCTGAGTGTGCAGGCATATGCACGCTGGAATCGTTTTATTATTGGCAGTTGTGGAGGCTTGGTATTAGCAAGCTTTGTGTTATTTCCTTTGCAAGTTGTACTTAATTATACCGTTATTGGTGTGGCGCAAAATAGCTTTTTTGGACCCGTGTTTTTTTATACGTGGTTGGCATGGTTACTCTCAAGTGTATTGCCTGTAGGTTATAAAAACTATTTTAAGCTGACTCTTTTGGTATGCGGCGCTTCGCTTGCTTTGGTGCTGCCGCTCAATATTATATTTGGAGTGAGCAATGTTATTAACCTTAATAGCTCGCTTGTCGCGATAGTAGATATAAGCTTTATGGTGGTGGGTATCGCGTGTATTTTTGGTGCCTTAAAAATAAAAAACACACAAAAATTACAAGCAGAGGTACAACCCGCATGAACGAACTACTAATTATAATTGCCATGGTAAGTCTATTATTAATGATGCTCAATATACGCAAAAACACACTCACAATACCCACTAAAGCTTTTTTAAGTACACTGCTATTTAGTTTAGCGCTGATATGCTTTATGAGTGTTTATGGTATTTTAGGCGGTGCAATATGCACCGTTGTAGGAGCTATGTTAGCTGGTTTACTAACTGCAGTTATTGCGGGTAAAGCGCCGCAATTATTAGGGTAAATAATGCATTTATTTAGCTAAAAAGGCTTTAGCAGTATCAACTCCCATATTGTAACCACTATTAAGTATTTCAAACTTTTTAGTGGTTCGGCCAACTTTAAAATTAGTCGGTGGAGCAATAATATTGATTTTGCAGTCACTAGGGCGTGTTGATAAATTAAAGCCGAGTACACATCGCGAAATTCACTGTTTTCTGGTAAGGTTTAGTATTACAAGGCTTTGTTAATAATAAAGAATAATTACTTATGTTTGATCCTAGCGTAACCATTTTTGAAAGCACACAGAGTCAGCTTGCAGAAAGTCCTCTTTGGCACCCTATGCTGAACACTTTTTTTTGGGTCGATATAAATAAAAAATTACTTTTAAGCAAAAATATACACAGCGAAAGCCAACTAAAAACCGTGAATATGCCCGATACGCTCAGTGCAATAGCGTGGATTGATGAGCAGCACTTATTGCTAGGGACAAGTACTGGTATATACAAATATCATATTAATTCAAGCACTCGCCATCTTATCCTTAGTATTGAAAATACACAGTTAAATCGACGTTCAAACGACGGCCGTGCTGATCCATGGGGTGGCTTTTGGTTAAGTACAATGGATGTAAATGCTAAAAAAGGGGATGGTAAAATATACCGTTATTATAAAAACCAGCTTAAAGCCGTAGTAAGTGGTTTGAGTATCCCAAATGGATTGTGTTTTGATAAGTCCCGTTTACGCGGTTATTACTGCGACTCTTTAACGAGTTGTATTTATGTATTAGATTTGGATGAGAAAACTGGCGAACCTTGCGCTGAGCCACGTGTTTTTTATCAATTTAATAATACTGATGTTGACCCCGATGGCTGCGTAACCGATAAATTAGGCAATTTGTGGCTAGCTGTATGGGGAATGGGATGTGTTATATGTTTATCCCCAGGCGGTGAGCTAATTAAAACAATAGAGCTTTGTGCATTAAAACCGACATGCACCGCCTTCGGTGGTGAAAATGCTGAGCTGCTACTTGTGACATCGGCATTTGATGAAGCGATTAATAATACTGTTGGTGAACAAGGCGCTATATTTCAGATCTCCGGTATAAAAAATGGGCAGTTTGAGCCGGCCGTTTTACTGTAACTTGTAATTTTCAGTGATGATTAGCATTTAGGCGTAACCCACATAACACCCACTTCTTTTTTAGTTACTAAAACCTCAGTACCGGCGATAATTGGTTGCTCACTTTTGAGCCTTACTTAGCTTACTACGCGTAAATCACTGAGTCGTTGGATTGTTTATAATTTCAGGTGTATGGATTATCACTACAGCAAACTTTAAAGCACTAAAACTCACTGCAGTGCGCCACCTTAGTCGGTTTTTAAAAACTAGCTATTTTATTTCTGCCTGTTTCTTTTGCGTTATAAAGGGCTATGTCGGCGTTAGTTATAACCTCTTTGGGTTTTGTTTTGTGATTGGGTATGAAGCTATAAAACCCAATGCTTAAAGTGAGGTATTTACTGACAGTTGAAAAGTTATGTTCAATTGCGAGTTCTGCGATTTTTTCCTGAATAAGAACAGCAAACCTTTGACAGTGATCTGTGTCGACTGCAGGTAAAACTATCGCAAATTCCTCTCCCCCGAAACGAGCTGCTAGATCACCTTCCCGTTTACAAATATTATGTAGCGCTTTGGCCACTCGTTTTAGCACTTCATCGCCAAGCTGATGCCCATAGTTATCGTTATAACGCTTAAAAAAGTCAATATCACACATAATTAAACTAATAGATTCTTTATTACGTGCACAACGCTTAATTTCGCATTTTAAAGTCTGATCAAAACAACGTCTATTAGCAATGTTTGTAAGGCCATCAGTATTGACTTGTTTATTGAGTTTTTGGTTGGCGTTAATGAGTTGCTGCTGAGTTTGTTGAAGCTCATGTTTATAATTTAAATTTTTGAAAGCATTAGCAAGCATTTCACCTACTAACCTTAGGCGAATAAGGTCTAAATCTGTCCAGTCTCGCTTTTGAATAACACAATCACAGCCAATAAAGCCAACCAGTTCTTTGTCATAGCGTAAACCAATGCAAAGTACCGATTTTATTTCTTGTCGCTGGAAAATCGTTTTTTCGCTCATTGCTTGAATGGGGAGCAACGTTACATCATTCACTCTGAATAAGTGGGTACGGGCCATCGAACTAAAAAAATAAGGGAGGTCGCTTTTTAAAAGGTTTTGTAAGTCGTCTTTAAAAGCTTTGATACCATCATTGACCCATTCGTGAGTGTTATTAATAGTTTTACCATCTTCGGCAAACTTAAAAAGATAACTCCTATCGGCATTGCAAACCGTACCGACTGCTTTTAATGCATAGTTAATATGCTTATCAACATCGTCATTTTGAATATCAATTAAGTCAGTTGAGATGTTCGATATAATATTATCAAAATCATATTGTTCATCCACGTTGTTATTTAGTATATCGATAATAATAATGGAGTTTGAATTAGGTAAATTTGCAAATTTTACGTTGAGTAGCAATTTGGATGATTGTTTCGATAAAATAAACTGGCATTGGTTATTTGCCGTAAAATAATCAAAGAATAGCTCCTCGATCAACAGGTTTTTTTTACTGTGATGATTTGTTAAAGTGATGTGTGAAAAATCGGTTTTATAAAAATGTGATTGGTCTTTTAAGTCAAACAAGTCCTGTGCCTGGCTGTTAACTTTAAATATATCTTCATTGGCATTATAAAGTAATACACAAAACGGCAATAACTCCAAGTTTTGCCATGCTTCTTCTGATAGGTTATTACTCACTCAACTCTCCATGTGTTCAAGCTATAATTAAATTCTTTTTCTTTACTAACTATTAGCACATTTTTTTTGATTTACTAAGTTTTTAGTGCGTTTGCGGGCAGTACGTATTATAATTGATACTGTATATCATTACCCATTTCTACTCTAAGCCATCTTTGGCTTATTTGCACTTTAAGTATAGGTTATTCAAGCATTTCATGACAGAAATCACTACACACCAAGCTTCTCGTCGTCGGTTACTCATTGCGCTAGCAATTACGTGTTCGTTTATGGTAATTCAGGTTATAGGTGCTTATTATTCTAATTCGCTTGCTGTTCTTGCTGATGCGGGGCATTTGTTTGTTCACAATAGCTCGTTATTCATCGCACTGATAGCATCAAGTCTCGCTATTCATTTTGCCAAAACCTATAACGATGGCCATCAACGAGCAGAGCTTTTTGGTGGCCTAGTGAACGGGTTTTTATACCTAGCAATCAGTTTAATTATTTTGTATGAAGGTGGTGAGCGCTATATACACCAACATGAAGGAAATGAGCTGGCTATCAATAGTTATTTAATGTCGGTTATTGCTGCTATTGGTTTTTTATTTCATGGGGCTGCTGCATGGGTTTTATATAAAGGCCGCAAAGCGAGTATTAATGTGTACGCGGTATTTTTACATTCATTCTTTGATCTGATTTCTACCGTATCGACATTTGTTGCCGGTATTCTTATATATTTCACAGGCTGGGTTGTAATCGATATTTTATCGAGTATGTTAATTGCTTCTTTCGTATTATTCACCGGTATTAAGGTCATAATTAGTTGTATAAAAGGTTTACGCCTAAATAAAGCGAAACTTCCTAAAGTTACTGATATTGAAAGTAAAATTACAGATATGGAACATGTTCATAATGTCCATAACGTCACTGTAACGCGCAAATATAATGGTATTGTAGTAGGCGCACACGTTGTCCTTAAACAACATTGTACGATTGAAAAACATGATGAAGCGTGTCGTATGAAGGTAGAGCAATTATTAGCCGAAAAATTTAATGTACGTAATAGTGTATTACAAATTGAAAGCCATGAATGCCATCATATCCATTAATAGCATCTAATTAATATAAAAGCGTGTAATAATGATTAGCACGCTTTTAATGTTTCAAATCAAATCAAATCAATGATATTGCTAAAACAATCACTTTTACGTAAGTCTTTAGCATTCATTGGTTTTGCAAAGTAATAACCCTGTAATACATGGCAGCCAACCTCGGCTAAAAAGAGCATCTGTTCGCGCGTTTCTACTCCTTCTGCAATGCAGTATAGATCTAAGTTTTCTGCCAATGAAAAAATAGTTTTAATAATTGATTCATCTCCTTTATCTATACCAATACTATTTACAAAGCTTTGATCTATCTTAATAACATTAATAGGGAATTGGCTTAAGTAGGTGAGTGACGAGTATCCTGTACCAAAATCGTCAAGCAGTAATTTAAACCCAGCAGCTTTTAGGTTTTGCAGCTGTTTGGCTGCTTTAAGCTTATCTTCTAATAAAATACTCTCTGTTATTTCGAGCCTTAATTGTCTTGGATGAACTTGAGAGTCCGCTAATATAGCCATTAACCGCTGTGTTATGTTTGTTTTTAAAATGTGTTTAGGCGATAAGTTTAAAGATATATAAAACAACGGGTTTTCGCTGAGTATAGGCGCAAGTTCAATTAGTGAACGGTGCAAGGCTTGCTCAGTAAGAAGTTCTATTAAACCGGTTTCCTCAGCTACAGGAATAAAAAGAGCTGGAGATATTAACTGGCCTTCATTTTTCCAGCGCATGAGTAACTCCACGCCATTTATTGTTTTCTCTTCTATGTCGATAATAGGCTGGTAGTGATTAAAAAATCGGTTGTCTTTTACTGCATCTTTTAAATCATTTTCAAGCAGTAGCTTTTGTTTTATTAGCTCATTCATTTCATCGCTAAAAAACTTAAAGTCGTTTCTCCCGCCTTGCTTAGCGTGCATCATTGCAACATCGGCATTACGAATGAGTATATCTGTGGTTACAGCATCGAATGGGTATAGAGCTACGCCAATACTTGCTGAAATATTAATAGAGAAGTCTTCAATAATTACTTTATTAGCTAATTCATTACTAATTTTTCTTACGGTATCGCGAAGAGATTGGAGTGATTTTATATTTTGAATCAGCACTAAAAATTCATCACCACTTTGGCGGCCAAGTATAGCGTTTTCGCTAAGCATACCGCTTACTCTTTGGGTAATATTACATAACAACTTGTCACCCACTGCATGACCAAAAGAGTCATTAACAGGTTTGAACTTATCTAAATCAATAAATAATAATGCGCATTGGGTATTGTTTTTATCGGCATATTTAATCGCCTTTTCAATGTTTTGATACATTAAACTACGATTAGGTAGGTGCGTTAGAGGGTCAAAATTAGCCAAATAGCGCAGTTCGTTTTCAGCACGTTTTTGTTCAGTTAAATCTGTAATAACAATCACATAGTAACTTGCAGTGTCTTTTGTTACAGCTGTGGCACTTATATGTATTGGGTGTTCGTTATTTCTTGCTGTTCTTATATAAACATCACTTTGCCAGTTTTCAGTTGGTTTTAATTTTTTTAAAATACTAGCAAACTCTCTGCACTTATCTTTACCAATTGCTTTAATAAACAATTTAGGGCTAATTTTGGTTGCCGTTTGCTCGTTTGAAAATGTTTCAATAAAACTATTGTTCGCAGAAAATGGCATTAAACGCTTATCGAGTATAAGTAACCAATCGTTTATTTGGCTAAACGCTTCACCTAAAATTTTTGCTTGTTGCTCATTAGCTCGTTGCTCGGTGATATTGGTATATATGCCAGAAACATATAGAGGCTCATTTGTTTGAGGATCGTATATAACTTGCCCTGTATCTTGATACCAAAGCCAATGGCCATTTTTATGCTGTAAACGGTAAGTTGCTTGCCAGTTTTGTTGTTTTTTGTATTTGAAGTAGTTTTCCCATTGGTTTTCAAAACGACGTCGATCGTCTGGGTGTATAAGCGCTAAAAATTGATCTATATGCACGCGTTCAGGTAAGTCTGTATAGCCTAATTCACTTCCTCTGAGCGTATTTACGGAAGCGTCTTTAAAATTATAATCCCATACGCCGCTTTTATTATTTTTAAGCGCGAGTTCTGTTTGCTTTTGCGAATGAATAGTCGCTCTATGGGCTTGTTCAATTGCTACTCGGCGGCTGCGATACTGCCAAAAAATAAAAAATAACACCCCAAGTATTAAAATAATGTAGGTGGCTATAGCAATGGGCGATTTCCAAGGAGCATACGCCACGTTGATATTAAGTGTTGTAGGCTCGCTTGTAATAATACCATCACGATTATGTGCTGATATTTTTAGTGAGTAATTACCAGGTTGAAGCTTTGTGAAAAACACTTGATTAGATTGTAAATCTTCATATGTTAGAGACGTAGGCCCTGAAAGGATTACTTTATAATATGCTTTATCAATATTAGGGTAAGAGAAGTTAGAAAAGCTAACCGTCAATCCCATGTCTTCATAATTTAATTCAAGTGGTTTGCTAAGGTATTTATGAGGATTGTAATTGAGTTCCCTAGTAAGGAGGCTAATATCAGTAATGGCTAGATTACTTTTTTGTAGTTGTTCTTTTTCATTAAAGTCTATCGGGTCAAGAAGTAAGGCTCCAGCATTGCTACCGAATATAAGCCTGCCATCGCTTAGTGTTGCTGCCGCTATTGGTGTAAATTGGTTTATATTCAAACCGTCTTTTACTGAAAAACTCACTACATTGAGTGTATCTAGGTCTATTTGATACAGACCATTGTCGGTACTTGCCCATAAAAAGCCGTTCTTATCGGGAAGTAGTGAATAGATAGAATCAGTATTAAACGAATTTTTTAATCCTATATAGTGCTTTCTTTCATAAGTAACGGGGTCAACGCCGAGCAAACCTTCGTGAGTGGTTGCTAACCATAAAATGTTTCGTTTTGAGTCTAAGTAAAAGTTTTCTACAGTGTAAAAAATATCTTCTTTAGGATTAAAAGACTGAAATATAGTCGTTAAAGTTTTCGTTTTTTCGTTGTACCTAAGGAAGCTTTTTGATGTGCCAAGTACAAACTCTTCAGGATGTGTGTCGAGGTGTTTATAAAAGGCGTAAGAAAATAAAGGATCGACTTGCTCTTTGAGCCCCTTAATAATCCTTGTTTTTCCTGTTGTTTCATTAAAAACATAAAAATTATCATCCGACATAAATGCATATGTGTCTGCAGATAACTGGGCAAAGCCAAATAAGTTGGATTGGTTAATTACATCTTTTTCTGTGTCTTTATTTTCAATAATTTTACCCGTTTGTTTATCAAACAGTTTAAAACCATCGAAAGTAACAAGCCAAAGGAATTGATTATCACCAATTGAAGACGCAAAAATATCATAAACGGCAGATGCCCCGTATATTGCTTTTGAGTCGGTTGAGCTTAGATATACATCACTTTTATTTGTTGCTTTGTCGTACCGTGCAATTCCATCTTCTGTTCCTAACCAAATAATATTATTTTTGTCTTGGTAGGTGGCATGAACAGTATTGTTACCGGGTAAAGTAATGTGTTTAAACCGTCGGGTTTTAATTGGCCATGTAAACACGCCCTGGGTCCTAGATGCGAGCCAAAGTACGCCGGACTTATCAACCATTAAATCGTTTATTGAGTTTTCATTAATATTAAACTTACTTTTTTCATAATTTAATACGAATTCTAGTTCTTTGGTTTCGCGGTGATAACTGAACAATCCACTTTCGGTTGCTACAAACTCCCCGTAAACAGTATTGGCATAATCCCATATATTATAATCAGGGATTAAAGTTGTAATATTTGCTGCAGATATATTTTTGGTATTATCGAATGCTAATTGATACATGCCTTCAACAGTACCAACAAGTAATCCTAATTCATTATCAACACTTAAGAATTTGACGTTTACATTATCTATCGTATTTTTTTCAGGGGGATGAAGAGGTATTTTTCCAAGTTCTGAATTATCTATATTTGCAGTGTATAAACCATCATTTGTACCAATATATAAAGTGTTTTTATATATTGTTAATGACCGAATGTAGTCACCTTTATTTGGCAGGATTAGCTTAAATGTGAAGCGTTTACTCGTCTCATCAAATGTATATATTTGGGCATCTATGGCGAAGTAAAAAGTACCTTGTTGCTGAGTCATTGCAGAGATCGGAGAGAACATTTTTTGTTCTTTATCTATTTGACCAGAATAGATTTTTTCGGTTTTTAAAGTGAGGGGATCTATTATATAGGCACCAGAAAGATCTGTTGAGACAATGATTTTTCCGTCTTCGGCTTTAAATAATGCATAAATATAGTGTTTATCTAGGCCAAAGCCGCCACTAAAAGTTTTTACATTATATCCATCAAAACGGTTTAAACCCTGTTGGGTTGCTATCCAAATATAACCAATATCATCCTCTTGAGTCTGCAAAACGTAACTTTGTGATAGGCCTTCGTCAGTAGAAATTCGTTGTAATTGCTGAGCATAGTTTTGTGATGCAAAAGTGCTTTGGATGCATAGTAAAAAAGTAATGGTGATATGAAAAAAAAATTTGCTCAAACGCACTTATAAACACTCTCAGTGGAAGATAGGATGATGCTTAGCTAGATAGTAAATATAGCATAAGTTTTTATTTTTTAATTACAAATAATATACATAACGCTAAAAGTTCTATTTTTAAATAGTGAGCTACTCTATACAGATAATAGTAAATGCTTAGAAGGAGAGTATAGTGGTTTTCTCTAATGTTGATGCAAAAAACAGCGTGTTATTAGTTATAGACTTACAAGAGTTGCTTGCTCCTGTAATTAAAGATTTTCCGAATATTTTAAAAAGCACATTGCAGTTAGCACAAGCGGGTATTATTCATGGCGTTCCATGTTTAGTAACGGAGCAATATGTGAAAGGTTTGGGCGAGACTAATCAGCAAATTAAAAATACGTTATCTAATGCCACGTATTTTCATAAAACGTACTTTAGTGCGTGTGTAGAGCCTGGTTTTGTTGATACGTTAAAAAGCCATGGTAAAAAGCAAGTTGTTGTTGTGGGAACTGAAGCACATGTGTGTGTTTTACAAACATGCTTAGATTTAATAGAAAATGACTTTGAAGTTATTATTGTTTACGACGGAGTTGGTTCGAGAAACCCGCAACATAAAAATTTGGCGATTGAGCAGCTACGTCAAGCTGGAGCTGTAATTTCATGCGCTGAAATAGTAATTTTTCAATGGACAAAAAAAGCTGCTACGCCTACTTTTAAGAAAATACTGCCTATAATTAAGTAAGGCTTTGAACATTTTTATATAACGTGGATGATATTTATTAGGAGAGTTGCTCCAATTTAGGTGTTGTGACGTACATATATTAATGTGTTTAATACACTACAAATTTTATTAAAGGGTTTTATGTCTAGTGTCACTCGGTTATTTATCATAATTTTTAGTCTTCTATTTGTTGAATCCATAGGGATTGGTTTGTATTTTGGGACGTTAACCCAAGCATTTATTGTTGGACTACCACTTTGTTTACTCCCTATCTGGTTACTTAAAACACAGCCAGATAACCCTATCACTGCACATGTAGTTGCAGCTGCAATAATGATGTTTTCTTTTTTACATATTCAGCAGGCTTTTGGGTTAATCGAAGTACATTTTGAAATATTTATCTTAATGGCTGTACTTATAATGTTTGTACAGTGGCGAGTGTTTATTACCGCTATTATTTTTGTAGCGGTACATCATTTATCTTTTTATTATTTACAAACTCAAAATACGGGTTTTTACGTATTTGACCCTGATAGACTCGCTTTTACTACGGTGCTAATTCATGCTGGATACGCAATAGTTGAAGTATTAGTTGCAGGCTATATTGCAAAAACGCTGCAACGGGAACGTCGTGCGGGCTTATCTTTAAGTTATGCGACAGAACAAATAATGAAAGATCCTGAAAACATTAAACTCTCTCTTCGCGCGGATGACACTAAAAGCGAAGCTGTAGCAGGATTTAACACATTACTAGATTACTTATCTGATGTTATTAAACAGGTACAAACTCAATCAGAATCATTGCAAAAAAACTCACAAGAGCTTATTGATGTTCACGATCAGTTAGCGAGTGGAGCGGTTCAACGTACGCAACAAACCGATGATATTGCTAATTCTGGCGCTCAAGTTGCCAATGGCTTTAAACTTGTAGAAGAAGAAAGTGAGGTGCTTAAGCGCCAAGTTGACCATATTACACAATCTGCAGGTGATGCATTAAAAGAAGTGCTTCAAACAGACGCTAAAAGTAGAGAGTTGTTAACACTGCTTAATCATACCGAAGAAAAAATAAATCACTTAGTGGCAGCTGGCGATGTTATTTCAGGGCTTCTTAATGAAATATCAGGCATTGCTGAGCAAACAAACCTACTTGCTTTAAATGCAGCTATTGAAGCTGCCCGCGCAGGCGAACACGGTCGAGGTTTTGCTGTTGTTGCTGATGAGGTAAGATCTTTGGCTAACCACAGTAAAGCTACAACAGATAAAATTAGTCTTACATTAAAAGATCTTGTTAATAATAGTAAAACGTCAACGCAATCAATGAGTCAGTGTGTGAGTTTTGTAGTTGATTTAACAAGTATTAGTGCTGCAATGAAAGAGAATATTTCAGCAATGAGCGAGCAAATAGCCGCAGTATCTTCAAGCTCTGACTCAGTTGCACAAGTTGTAGCGGAGCAGGCAGGTAATACCGAGTTAATAGCAAGCAGTACTGATACTATGCGCCAAAATCAGTACCAAGATACGCAAATAGTGCAGCAGTTAACCGCTAAGGTGCAGTTAATCGATGTAAGTATTGATGTATTAGAGCAAAGCATTGCCAAGTTTAAATAAATCGAACTCTTTTGTATTTTCGCTTATAGCTATATGGCTTGTTTGTGTTGTTGCAGGGTTAGTTTATTTTCAGTTAGAGCAACTTAAACCGTTTGATAGCTCAAAAGTTTTATTGCAAAAGCACTGGTTTAATAACTTTAAAAAGCAATTGGACTGGGTTGACACTAATGAAGCGTCGTTAGTGCTTATAACTGAAAAAAATTGCGGGTGCACCATACAGGCTAAACCACATATTTCATCGTTGAGCTCTTTTGCTGCCAATAAAGCTATGAAGGTTGTACAAGTTGAATTAACACCAAAGCTTAAACACGTTATTCCGGCAACGCCTGCCGCCGTTATTATTAATAAAAACGGTGAGTTTGTTTATGCCGGTCCGCTCTCTGAAGGATTAGCGTGTGCCCAAGGAAGTGGCTTTGTTGAAACTGCGGTCACTAATTTAGCTGCAGGTTTTAATTCCAACCTTTTAATTACGCAAACCAAGGGGTGTTATTGTGTAAATAATGCATAAATAACGTGCAGAAAAAACTAAAGCTCGCACTTGAATTAACAGTTGCGAGCTTTAACATTGATTAAATTGTAACTAAGCCATAAATACCCAATGACACAAACACACAAGCAGCAATAGCACGTACGGTGTTTAGAGATATTCTTTTTAGTAATGCATTACCAGCATATATAACAGGCACGTTAGCAATTAGCATACCTAACGTGGTTCCTACCGTTACCCAAAACACAGACTGATATTGTGCGCCTAGCAACACTGTCGCTATTTGTGTTTTATCACCAATTTCTGCAATAAAAAATAATACAAAAGCGACTAAAAAAGCCCCGTAGCTATCGTATTTACTACTTACATCTTCGTCTTTATCTGGAACTAATAGCCAAAGGCCAACAACAATAAAGCTGATGTTTACAAGCCAAGGTAAATATTCAGAAGAAAAACTATTACTTAACCACTGCCCAAACCACGCTGATAGGCCATGATTGAGTAAAGTTGCGGCTAAAATACCAAGAATAAGTGCGCCTTTATTACGAAAACGGGCAGCTAACAGGAGCGATAAAAGCTGGGTTTTATCGCCAATTTCGGCAAGAGTGACAGTGACGGTTGAGGTTAAAAAAACTTCCATTATTGATTCTTACAGGCGGGAATACTAAACCAAGGCAAA